>WNGD01000732.1_pt1 | contig 66428 bp, 58 predicted proteins | sample 5400671 | NCBI WGS metagenome assembly WNGD01 (sample SAMN13153369, study PRJNA577476) | soil metagenome | isolation source: 40 cm soil or saprolite under grassland replicate 2 | place: USA:California | collected 2016-06-15
ATGCCCAGGGATGGAGCGTATAGATCTGAGGCATGTTCGTATACAAAGTGTTAGAGAAAGGCACCAACCAATTTGTTAAACCCTATTGCCTTAGTCCGCCCGGGATCGCATGATCATCCGTCCACAGGAGAGGAGGTGAAAGCATGAGAGGGAAGCTACGCGATAAACGTATCGATGCCAGGCGCGACAAATTATCACATGCACTGATGGAGCGCCGCCGTGGCATCAGGCGGGAGAGCCGTGCGGCCGTGACTCTTGCCTGGCAAAACCAGTTGCTGAATGAAGAGGACTACAACGGCCTGTTAGATGACGAGAAACCACTCGTCACAGAAGTCAAGAAATAAGGGGCGCGTGCGCCCCTCCATCAATGTCCTGACTACTGGTAATCTGAAACCTGCGGCAGATATCCCAGTGTTAGGGTATGTCCACCTCCGGGAATAAGCGGCGTGCGATCACCAGCCGTTGAATCTGGGCAGTCCCTTCAAAAATGTCAAAGACTTTTGCATCGCGGAACCACTTGTGGATCAGCAGCTTGCGCTCGGAGTTTTCACCGGGGGCGGTGATGCGTACAGCCGCCGCTGTCGCTTTCATGATCAATCCTCCAGCGTAAGCTTTGCACATAGAGGCCTCTTTTGAATTGGGCGTACGACGGTCAAGCATCCAGGCAGCGCGCCAGACGAGGAAGCGCGCCATCTCCAACTCTTGCCGGATCTCCTCCAGTTCGTCCTCGATCTCGCGTCGTTTCTGCACTGGATATCCCTTCGGCAGCTCCTCCTGTATCCATCCGCAGGTAGTCTCATAGGCCGCGCGTGCGATCCCTACCGCCAGGGCTCCCACCATTGGACGCGTGGCATCAAGCGTTCCCATTGCCGCCTTGAACCCTGCCTTTTTACTCTGTTCGCGCCCGCTGAGCAGGTTCTCCTTGGGAATGCGGCAGTTCTCGAAGATCAGTTCAGCTGTTTGCGAGGCGCGCAGTCCCATCTTCTGTTCAATGCGCCCGACATTAAAGCCAGGCGTGCCCTTGGGGACAACAAATGGGCGGATGCCCTCTCTTCCCAGGCTCTTATCGATCGTAGCAAAGGTGATGACCAGGTCGGCTCGTGCTCCATTGGTAATGTAGTGCTTGTGGCCGTTGATTACCCACTCCTCGCCGTCCAGAACGGCTGTAGTGGACATGCCCGCTACATCTGAACCAATCCCGGGTTCCGTCAGCGCCAACGCGCCCCAGTGCAGCTTCCCATCCATGTATCGCCCGAGAAACCTCATCTGCTGCTCGGGAGTGCCCTGCGAAAGAATTGGAGGAGCAGCCAGCCCCGGTCCCGGAATCGCCGTGGAGAGTGCTGCATCGCCCCAGGCCATCTCCTCCTGCGAAATCACCGAGAGGACATTCCCTTGTTTCTCGTCCTCGCGTTCTGCCTGCTGGCGAGCCTGGCCCGCTGCACCCGCCCAGAACCGTTTCTGCATGTTCCAGAAAAACGATTCTGGTATCTCCTCCGTTTGATCGCACTGCAACGAAATAGGCCGCATCTCTTCAAGGGCGACCTGGTGAGCATACTCGCGCGCCGCTTGCTGTGATTTGCTGAGGGTGAACTCTATCATGTCAGGTTACTCCATTTCTGCTGCGTCGCGTGCCCACATCTCAGCAGGATGATCCTGTAAGAAGCCTGCCCCGCCCAAGACCTGGATAGCATCGATCGTAGCCGACTTCGCGATCTTGACTGCCTGATGCTGAGCGGACTCCGCTTCACACACGTAATCTGCGCATTCATCATCCTTGTCCCAGCTTTGCGCGGCCTTCCACACCAGAAGACGGGCCGCGTCGAGCTTCATCGCCATTTCTGCAATCATGAAGGCAATACCCTGATAAGAGGCTATGGGACGACCAAAGGCGTAGCGGTCTTTAGCGTAATCCTTCGCATACTCAAGCGCGGCACGCGCCATCCCACATGCCGCGCCCGCACGCAGTATCTGGTAGAGCGTTGCTGCTCGTACCACTCCATTATTGCCAGGCTTACCCAGTATCTGTGTGCCAGCGGCGGCCGCATTTTCAAAAATGAAAGACGCGCTCGGAGCAGCGATCAATCCCAGCTTCAGCTCGTCACCCTTTACCGACATACCGTCCATTTCTGCTGGCACAATCACCGCACACAGCCCTTCGATCCCCGTTGATCCCTTTTGCCGCGCCAGCACAACACGTGGGTTAGACTCAACCCCATGAATGACGTTGCGCTTGGTGCCGTTGATAAAGCCGTGTTCTCCGTGCCATTGGATCGTCGTATTGATCTCTGCCAGGCTATAGCCGCCGCTACGCTCTGCAAAGGCAAAGCTGCCACGCTGTAAATACCCTTGACGTTCATCGCAGAATGGAGGGATGAAACGCTGCTGCTGGCTCTCGTCGCCCGCCAGAGCAACAGTCAATGGGCCCATCAATGAGCCAATGACGTTCATCGCCAGGCCGCCATCGCCAAAGCCCAGTTCTTCAGCGATCAAAGTGTAGGTGATTGCCTCAATAGCCCCTGAGCCGCCAACTACCTCAGGAAAAGGTGTTGTCAGGCCAGTCTGTGCCAGCGTCTGCATGAGTTCCGGCGCAATGTCGCCTCTCTTCTCAGCGTCACGCGCACGTGGACGCAACTGCTCGCTGGCTATACTATATGCCAGGTTGCGTATCTCTTCTTGCTCCTCAGTCGGGGCGAAGCTGAGCATGGACTCTTTCCTTTCATTAACATTCTTCCCCAGAACTGAAGCCAGGGATCCTTTGCTTCAAGAGGTGATAAGGAGACAACCTTATTGTGTATTGTACTTGATGGGTTGAGTTTTTACCAGGATAATGAACTCCGCTCCATTCTCAGTGTGCCAGCCGCACGTTTGCTGGAAAACCGCTGAATGTGGCGCGCAATACCTCTACGCCGTCCTGGTTAATGTAAGAAGCAGCCGCTGAAAACAAGCGTTTGGCCTCGTCCTTCTCTGTAAAAGTAACCGTACAGGTAATCGTATCCCCCACATAAACGGCCTGCACATATTGGAAGCTCATCTCCGTCGCCAGAAAGCCAATCATGCCTCCAATATGCGTGATCATGCTCGCCGTGAGCAGGCCAGGGATAATGCGCCGCCCAAACCAGCTACTCTTGATGAATGGCTCGTCTATGTGATACGGGTTGTAGTCACCAGTCACTCCACAGAACAGCACAACATCACCATCGGTAAATGTGCGCCGGAAAGTGAAGACCTGCTCTACCTCAATCGCATCAAAAGCTTCCTTTAATTGCTGCTTAAACTCAGGTGTCGCGTTTGACATCTAGCCTGCCTCTTTTCGTTTTCTCTTGACGTAGTAGTACCTGCCATTGTATGGGATTTCAGAGGAGCTTTTACCAGAGTGATCTTCTCAATACTTGATATATTACATAAAATCGTATATAAATGATTAGGTACTAGTTTATAGAAAAGAGGTTACTCATGGCAAGAAAAAGACTATCTTCCCTAGAGCGCACTATCTCCATTTCAGAAGCCCAGAGTAAGATCACACAGCTACCTGAGCAGTTCGCTGAAGACCCTGAAGCTGTGACTGTGACCAGGCATGGAAAACCTATCATGACCATCTTACCATACGAGACCTACCAGAGAATCCGGGAAGCGCTTGAAACGATAGAGTCGCTGCAAGAGACATTAGAGATCATGCAGGACGAGGAGTTGATGGCCTCCTTCCGCGAGGGTGTAAGAGCTCTAGAAAGAGGTGAGACACTGGCTTGGGAAGATGTGAAGAAGGAGCTAGGGCTGGAATGAGTTGGATTATCAGGTTAACTGTACCAGCCAGGAAGCAGCTAGCAGCAATTAAGGATACGCGCATCAGGCAGAATATCAGCAAGCGTATAAGCCGTCTAGAGGATGATCCGGAGAAGCAGGGGAAACCACTAAGTGAAGAGCTAGCAGAATATCGCAGCATACGAGCCATAGGACAACGCTACCGCATCATCTACAAGTTGGAGGCAGAACAGGTAGTGGTAATAGTGGTCACTTTGGGCATCCGTAAAGAAGGGGATAAAAAAGATGTCTATGAACTGGCAAAGAAGCTGGCTCGGCTAGGCCAGCTTGATCTGTTTGATACGGAATAAATAGAACTCCACGAGCGTCAAGATAACCTTCCTGCAATGCGATTGCAGCATCCCCTACACACTGTTCTCAGGGCTGGGGCAAGCCCAGCCCCTATGTATCGTCGCCTCTGTCTGGTCCTCTCCTACAGAGCTAATTCACGTTCCGGTTTTTATCCGCCCAGTACTTCGTGCGCAGGTCTCGTTTGAGAATCTTGCCCGCGCCGCTCTTGGGTAAGGCTTCTGGGTAGAACTCAATGCTGCGGGGAACTTTGTAGCCGGCAATTTGCGTGCGGGCATGCGCAATCAACTCCTCGGCGCTGGCATTCATACCGGGCCTGCAGACTACCACCGCGTGCACAGCTTCTCCCCACGACTCGTGGGGAATGCCGATCACCGCGGCCTCTAAGACCGCCGGGTGTGTGTACAATGCGTTCTCCACCTCGACCGAATAAATGTTTTCGCCGCCTGAGATGATCATGTCCTTTGCCCTATCGATGATGTAGATGTAGTTCTCCTCGTCCACCATTGCCAGGTCGCCAGTATGCATCCACTCATCGACAATCGCAGCAGAAGTCGCTTCTTGCATACGCCAGTAGCCCAGCATGACATTGGGACCTCGTGCGATGATTTCGCCGATCTCGCCTGGCTCGACGTCGTCACCTGCCGCGTTCACAACGCGTACCTCCACGCCGACTATCTCCTTACCACAGGAGGCGAGCCGGCGTAGCTGTTCGGGCGTGCCGTCAACGATATGATCGTGCATGTCCAGCACAGTAAGTCCTGGTGATGTTTCAGTCATGCCATAACCTTGCGCGAAGATCTGCCCCCACTTGCGTAGGCCCTGTTTGAGTAACTCGATTGGCATGGGCGAGGCCCCGTAGATCAGGCAGCGCAGGCTGGAAAGATCGTATTTGTCAACGTCAGGATGGTTGAGCACAGCATTGATCATTGCCGGCACAAGCAGCGTTACTGTTACCTTCTCATCCTGAATGGCCTGCAGCACTTGCGCCGGGTTGAACATCGGAATGAAGGCGTGCCGCGCGCCAAGCATCGTCACTGCAAAGATCGCGCCAACATCGGCCAGGTGGAACATGGGTGCAGCATGCAGCCAGGTCGCCTGGTTATTGAAACCAAAGGCAATAATCCCATGCATGGCGTTGGAGACGATATTTTTGTGCGAAAGCATCACGCCCTTGGCCCGTCCCGTGGTGCCTCCTGTATAGAACAGCCCGGCGACATCGTCATCCTCCATTACCTGGTCAACGCTCTCCTGCATCTGCGTGCCTTTGCTCATCACATCATCATAGTTGATCATGTCCGGCGGCGTCTCTTCTCCACAGTAGACGATGTGTGTCACCGAAGGGAAGGTGTCGCGTCCGGTGGCATAGGGAGCGAATGGTTTGTCGACGACGAGTACCTTTGTTGCGCTATCATTGAGAATAAATACAATTTCTGGCCGCGCCAGGCGGATGTTCAGCGGCACGATGACTGCTCCCATGCGCGCGCAGGCGTAATACAATTCGAGGTAGCGATGGCAATTGAGCATCAGCACTGCCACGCGGTCTCCACGCTCTATGCCCAGGGCAGCTAAGCCGCGAGCGAGAGCATCGGTGTGCTGCTCAAAATCGTTCCAGGTATAGCGCGTATTCCCACATGCTACTGCCTGGTGGTTTCCAAAGGCTTTTTTCGCGTGTGCCAACCCCTGTGCGATGTTCACGTCGAGCCTCCTTAATTATCAGCTAATGCTGCTAGGAATCCTCAGCATGGATTATCCTATCTGTACAATATGCTACTTCTCCATGTTCCCTGTCAACATTACCATCCTGGACTATGCCTACGCCTTTCAGAAACACCGGCATATGTCATACATTTTATACTTTACTCACCAGAGCGTCTAAAGATTAGGTAGTGCTTAAGATAGGGAAGCCAGTGGCATGTCCATGTACAGGCAAAACCAGGCACAGATTCCAGAACACCAATATCCTCAAATGGATTGGCAACGGTATTTCTTCCCGAAGCCAGTTCCCAGGGGCTCGATCATAACCTGTTTGGTAGGCGCTTTGTTCCTTGCAATTGGCATCTCCTTACAGAATATCGTTCTTATTGCATCAGGATGTCTGCTGCTGCTCATTGGTGCCAGTATCATCGGCGTGATTATAAGATCGAATCCTACCGATCGGCATTACGATCAATGGGTGCATAAGCAGGCACAGGCGATGCTCCCCACAGCGCTGGCAAAATTTAATATGCGTAGAAACCAGGTCACAGATCAGATATTACGTACACATAGTTTTGTGCTCCCCGGCTCGCACGGGGCGAGCCATTATCCGGCGAGAGAAGTTCAAGCAAAAAGAGGAAAAGACGGCCAGTGGCGTTTCAGTATCAATGTCTACACGTACTTCCTGCCTGCCGAGCACTATCTAGCCGTCTATACCTGTGATGTCAATGCCTTTGATCCATCATCCCATATCGAGCAAACCGAAGAATATTTTTATAGCGATATTGTCGGCGTGACGACGCATCCTCTCCGGGATACAGCCATCATCGGGAATCGCCAGTACCGCTATCGGATAGAGCAGTTTTCCCTCCGCATTTCCAATGGCGATACCATTGATCTAGGAGCTTCTCTCAAAGCAACGCCACTCGATGATGGGCAGCATATCCCCGTCTTTACACTTCCACATACAGGCTTCGACAGGACATTGACCAGGTTGCGCAGTCTCTTGCGTTCCAGGAGGATGTAGCTGAGGACAATGTATCATGACCATCATAGATGCCTGCACCCCCATCCATACAGGCATCTCAGGTTTCGACCCGATTCTTAGTTCCGCGCTAATTCCGCGCTCATCGTTCTCAGTTCCGCAGCATAGAGACTGTGATGTCGCTATACTATCTACTGAGGTTGGTCGATGTATTGAGCAGCAAATGAGATGGAGCTAGCTAGATTACAATCGATGACGATTGGGTGCCAGACCTCACTGGGGTTAGTCCGCTGAGCAATGAACTCGTTGCCCGGCACCGGCAACTGTTCTTTAGCCATCAGCGGCTAGTCGCAGCCTCCTCCTCGGGCAGAAAGCCTCAAGGCAATTTGTTTTGCTATACCTCCCTCTAACGCATCTTGAGCAACTATCCCATAACCCTTGACAGGATAAATCGCATTGTGTTAAGTCTTACATAACAGCTTGTTATGGCCTCACCAAGAGCTTCACACGGTCCTCACAGGAGGCATGCATGGACGCAGTGCAATTTGGTCGATGGTTTAGCAAACGTCGCCAGGCATGTGGTTGGCAAAGCCAGCGTGCCCTCGTAGATGCTGTACGCCGTGATCCTTTCCTGAAAGCAAGTGGTATTTCTGAAGACTTCCTGGCCCGTCTTGAAGCAGGGCACCTTGCACATCCCTTTCGCAGCAGTGTACGCAGGAGAGTTCTTGCTCTGGCCTGGCTTCTTTGTAAAACACCCCGCGACCTGCAAACTTACCTGCGCGCTGCTGAGCTTAGTGACCTGGGCTCGGAAGAGGCTGACCAGGTACAGCGCCTGAGTGAACACCTGGCTGTGCAGCAATCTCCCTCGCCTCTGTTGCTCCCTCTTCGCCCCACTCGACTTATCGGCCGCTCCACTGAACTACACGAGTTATTGAATACCCTCTGCAAAAAGGATGTCAATGTATTAGCTGTGACGGGCATGCCGGGTAGTGGTAAGAGCGCCCTCGCTTATGAAGCTGTGCATATGCTCGCCTCTGATGAACACGAGCGCGCGCGTCTCTTTCCTCATGGCATAGCGACCTTTACAGGTAGGGGCCGCCGGGGCACCAATGGACTCATTTCATTGCTCAGTGGTATCACTACAGTCTTTCATTCTCTCGCAGCCTCCGACTCCAACTCTAAGTCTCTCGCTCCCGCGCTTCCACAATTTACCGATGCCGATCTGGCATGTGCCATCGATCGTGTTCGCGCCGCGTTGGCTGGTAAGCGCGTCCTGATTCTTCTGGATGACCTGGAGGCAGATTTCCCCTTAAGGCAGGCGCTGGAAGCCCTACTGGTGCGAAGCCAGATAGATATGGCAGGCTGCGAACTTCGTAAAAGTGGTGACCATGCTCAGGAACATCATGCGGTGCTTATCACGAGTTCCTATATCCCTGCTCCTGCCCTGGTCACTTCTCGTCTCCATCTCTCACCCCTCAAGCCAGAAGCAGCGCTTGACCTGCTTGCCAACCTGGTCGGTCGCGGTATGGTGGAAATGGAGTGCCAGCACGCTGAGTGTATCTGCGCGGCAGTTGGCCACCTGCCCCTGGCGATTGAGGCGGTTGCTACCACAGTGCTTACCAAGGGTATCCCCTTCTCATTGCTGGCGGCGCGCGTTGCTGAGCGCCTCCTCGACAGATTGCTCGATGAGGAGTACGAGATTCGTTCCAGGTTGGCCCGTACATTAGCTGCCCTGAGACCAGGGATGCAGGAGCAATTCGCTTTGCTCTCTACGCTGGGCACGCAATCCTTTGGTCTGGCGCCTGCTGCGGCTATACATGCACAAACTACCAGTCCACTGCTAATCGAGGAGCATGGTATATCTACTGTCGAAGTGGCAAGCTTGCCTGAACACGCCTTGGCTCTGCTGGATGACAAAGCCCAGAAAGATGTGATGTTTGACAGTGTTGACCTCTCACTTACCCAGCTTGCCCATACAGCCGCAAACCTGGGACAATTCGTCCGCTCCTCCCTGCTTGAGCTTGCGCCTGGTGAGGCGCTGCTAGACTCCTCCCTCCCCCGCTATCAGCTGCACCCTCTGCTCCAGGCCTATGCAGAAGAGCGCCTGGAAGACCTTAACCCGGAAATAGTTGGTGCTGTCCAGAGCAGTGTCCAGGAGTATGCACTCGCTTACATTGAACGCTATCAGGCGGATGTGCCGCGCCTGGAGTGCGAGCGCGGTTTCTTACTCGCCTCCATGAAGCAAGCATGGCAGCAAGAGCATTATGGGCAAGTGATACGCTTTGTAGCCGGCCTCTCCCCTATCATTGGCCGCTTGAATACCTATGAAGAAGGAGAACACCTCCTGCTGTGTGGCGTGCATGCCAGCCGCTATCTCGGGGATCGCTATCACCAGGCGCGTTTCCTCAACCATCTGGGTGTGCTGCTCTACTATCATGGAGAACTTACGCGCGCACAACAGGTCCTCAAAGAAAGCCTGGCCATTGCTGAAGAGCTTGGCAGCCCCGTCACGCTCTGGCATCCCCTCTGCAATTTAGCGCATATCGCCCATATTAGCGGCGAATATGATATCGCGCGGCGTTTTGCTGAAGCCTATTTACAGCACATGCAGCAAGCAGGCGACCCGGGTCGCATTGCTATCGCACTCTATAAAAGCGGATTTTATGCGCGACTTCAGGGCGATAGAGACAGGGCATACAAGGATCTCGCTTCCAGCGTGCACCATTTCTCCCTGCGCGACCCTGCTCAGGTCCTCCCACATGAGCGCATTGGCGAACTAGAAGCATTGACTGAGTTCGCGCGTGTCCAGGGTGACTATGCTCGCTCGCAGGAATACATGGAGGAGACCATAGCGCTCGTTGAAGAGATGTGCGACCGCTATAACGTTGCCGACCTGCTCTTCGACCAGGCATGTTTCGCACAGCAGCAAGGCCTGATCGAAGAGGCGCGCCATCTAGCCTTACGCGTCATCGATGTTGCAAAGCAGATCGGAGCCGATCATTTCTACAAGCGCAGTATGAGCTTGCTGCGAAACGTGTCCACGTAGGATTAGGGCCTCCTGGGATACCCCTAGACGTTCATCCGTACCCGCCAGAGCTTGCCGCTTTGAGCGCTGGCCGCGACCCTCCGCTCGTCAGTCATCTCGAATTCTCCAAAATCGAGCAGGTACATTGCCCCGTCCACGGGATTAAAACGTACATCTATGGGTCGCGCCAGTGGGCCTGACACCATGGGATGTAGGCTCCAGTCGGCTGGGTCCACGCGTACCACCGCACGTCCTACGCGTGGGCCACCGGAAGGTGCCGTCATCGGTGCTTCATCACCAAAGAGCGCCACGCAGATATGGCCTGCCCAGTTCATTGCCGAAGCAGGTACCACGTCAAATTTCACGGCTGCCGCGTGTGGCGGGAAGCGCAACAATGGATGCTCCGGCGGAGGAAGTTCGTCGTGATTGGCCAGCACAAATGTTGGCGCCGGTCCGCGCTCTGGGCGATACTGCTCATCGGTGATCGGGTCGTCTCCGATAAAATCGGGCCAGCCGTACCATGCTCCCTGGCACACCTCAAATAGCATATCCGGCACGTTCCCCACAGGCCGGCTGCCCCGATCGTCTGCTCCCTGGTCAACGGCCAGCAAACGGCCATCGGGCAGGAAGCCCAGCGCAAAGGCATTACGCAGTCCCCAGGCCACCAGTTCCAGTTGCGTTCCATCAGGGTTGCAGCGCATCACCGCTGCCGTGCAGGGTACCTGTCCGGGAATACGCTGTCCAACTTCGGTAACCTTGCCGAAGGGCGCAAAAGCGCCCGTGCGAATCCGCGCTCCCTTTTCCTGGCTGAGCGGGTTGTCCGTCTCGACGCTCGCACCGGTGAGCACAATGTCATAACCGGGAATATCGTGTTCGTGAGGCAGTCGTCGCAGCCAGCCTAATTCGTAGGCGTCCAGGCCGACAATAGCGGTATTAGTCATCGATCCCTGGCTGAAATACAATTTGTCATCTGGTCCGAAGACAGCCATGTTCGTATGGTAATTGCCCGGCCCCGGCAAATTGTCCAGGATAACTGTTTGCTGCCCACCGAGGTCGAGACGACTGATGCGCCCGGGGTGGCCTCCTTCTGAAATATACAGCCTGCCGTTATGAAATGTGAGACCGTTGACTGGCTGCCGTAGTTTGTCGGCCAGCAGCTTGCGGCTCCCGTCGGGCTCAATACGCCAGATACGCCCTCCCGGGGCTGCTCCTCCAAATGGAAGCCCGGATTCGGCTACATAAGGCACGCCTGCCTCGTCGAACGTCAGGCTGGTCGGAAATGCCAGGCCTTCCGCTACGAGTTCAAGGCGCTTGTTAGGGTCATCGGAAATCATGAGATGTAATCTACTTTCTATCTTGGTAGGCACATTCAATCAGGCATAGTCAACCGCTGGCAAGCCCTCCCTTGAAGAAAATACGTTTAAGGCGCGTGCCGGTAACTTCCCCGTACATTTCTATCAGTCTATGACCCAAAGGGATAGGACTCTTACCGCAGTTCGTTGAAGGTTGACATGTCCTTGTTACTGGGACTGTGCAACCATCGCTAATAGCGTCCCTGGCTTGACCACTTTGTACTTGCTGTCAAGCTGTGCTGCCACCTGTTTGAGGTCTGCCGGCGTCATGGACCAGGCCAGGATGTAAACGTTGAGGAAGAGCGGCTGTCCATCCCAGGCTGAAGCGGCATTCTGGATCAACCGCACCGTTCCATCTACACTACTGGCCAGCCCGAGGTTTTGATAGACTGGCACTTTTGTAGTTCCCACGGTCCAGCTTGGCTTGCCCAGTCCAGCGCCGCTCAACAGGCCGTGTATCCCGGATGGTAAGAGCCCCTGCACAAACTGCTCCTGCAGGGCTTCATCGGCGAATATCATGCCCGATCTGCCAAGCCACGTGAGGAATGATAGCCCGACGCTCTCAAAGTAATTAACATCTAATACTTCCAGCAGTGTCAGGTTCATCTGCTGCATTAATGCTCCGGTACGTTGCAGGAACGCCGGGAGATGCTCTGCCGGCCAGTGTGAAGGGAACATATACCCCGCCCCACTGGGTCCCGCAATCATCTCATCATTGGCGGAGGCTGTGTGCGCGTAATAGGCCGCCATGGCCGGGGCCGCTTGCTGGAGTACCGGGGAGATGGTCCAGCCTATCGGCAATGAACCGCGTGCAGGATCGCGCCAGATCTTCAGCATGCGATGCTGGCTGTACTGTAGATTGTCCCCATCGCTGATGGTAAATGAAACATAGATTTTGGGTTCGGGTGCGGTCACCTCTTGCGCGGCTGCCGTAGACGTCTCTTTGGTGAGTGCTGCCGGGGGCTGTATACTCGTCCACACTTCCAGATTAGAGAAAAGGTCAGTCGCCAGTACTGTCTTCGCCGCCTCGGTTGTCAGGCGTACACCGCTTGGCTCATCAATGAACCACCCCAGGTGAGTTGCCCCAGGTGGTAGTGCCGCGAAAATCTGCTGCATTAAGCTGCGCTCTGACACCCAACCGAGTGCCGGGTCGGGGAGTGATTTACGCGAGTCGAGCCAGTAGACAAAGGTATGGGTAGCGACCAGGAACGACCGCAGGCCCGTCACGTTATTTGGATCAAGGCCAGCTATCAGGCGTGTCGAGGCATTGCCGAGCAGGTTTTGTTGTGCCCAGTAGTAGGCATGCAGCCGGGTGTGCCAGCTGTAGGTGCGCAGGTCGGCGAGTACAGGCAGTTTATGCGGACCCTGCTGTAATTCCTGTGCTTGTGCAGGTGAAACTACGATGCCATCGCGTTGGCCCGCCAGCGTAGTGGCAATGTTGATACTATCAATGAAGTCGGGATCATAAATAATTATGCCCTGCACACTGCTGCGGTAGGTGATCAGGAGCGCTTCGAGAACATCGTTGTTAGCAACAGGCGCAGTGTCATGTGGAATGGATGCAAACACCGTGTTCAGCCAGAAGGTATCATCGTCGTTATTTATAAGGTAAATCTGTGGCCGAGGACGGTTAATCAATCCCGCCATCGTCGTGACGCTGAGTTGTACATCGCGCGAGGCGGAGCGTATGCTATACACATTCAGGTGCTCTGGCGCTTGAAACGCCGGTATCATCTTCTCAGCAGACCATTCAATGCCTGCTACCTCTGTGCTGCTCATATTGTATTCCCTCTATCACTATGTTTCCTGGAGCTCTTCTATACAGACGCTATTGTAACATGAATTTGGCGTACCTGTTTGCCGTATCTAAATATATACGTTATCTTTACACTTGACCCTATAGTTGAACTGGAGTATGCTACAAAGCAGAATAAATGCGGACAACATAATTCATCCGCTCTGACCCGGTGTTCCCTATGGTCTTCTGTACTGCTCATTGTCGAGACAGAAAGGACTCCCAGCCTATGCCCGAAAAAATGATTGCACCTGAACTCTTCCGCCCACCGGTGGATTTCCCGGATGTGCCCTATGACCATCTCCTGCGAGAAGCCGCCGTGCGCAATCCTGATCGACCGGCAATCATCTACCATGACCTCATGTTGACCTATCGCGAGGTCGTCTCCATGGTCAACTGTATCGCCAATGGACTCGATAACCTGGGCCTGAAAAAAGGTGATCGTATTTGCCTGCTCATGGCCAATCGTCCCGAGTACACCATCACCTTCATTGCGGCCGCATCCATGGGCATCGTCGTCAGCCCCATGAACCCGGCATACAAGGAGCGCGAAATCGCCTACCAGCTCGAGAACTCTGAGGCCAAAGCCATCGTTATCCAGCGAGAACTGCTGCCGCTTCTCCAGATCGTGTTGACACAAAAGGAACTGCCTGAACTAAAATATATCATCGTGACGGGTGAACATGCTCCAGCGGGCGTGCCGGATGCTATACCCTTTGCCAAACTACTCCGGGAATCCTCGCCCAAACGTCACAAACATGTCGAAATCAGCAGCGACGACCTGGTAGCCTTGCCCTACTCCTCCGGCACCACGGGCTTCCCCAAGGGGACACTGCTCACCCACCGCAACCTGACCGCCAACAACCTCCAGTTCACCACCGCTCTTCGCACCAACTTCACCGACGTGGCGCTGATCTTCCTGCCCTTTTATCACATCTACGGCGTGATGCTGACCGGCAGTTTCCTCGCCTGCGGGGCCACCCAGGTAATCATGGAGCGCTTCGATCTGCTCCAGTCCCTGGAGCTATGCGAGAAGCACGGCGTGACCTATTATTTCGCCGTCCCACCAATTATACTCGCTCTTGCCAATGCGCCCGTCGATCTCGGTAAAATGAAGACCGTCAAATATGTCTTCTCCGGTGCAGCTCCCCTGCCACTTGATCCCGCTCGCAAGCTGCAAGATAAGACCAGCGCTCGCGTCGTGCAGGGGTACGGCATGACCGAGGCCTCGCCCCTCACGCACGCACAGCCGGGTGATCCCGCTCTGGTCCGCTTAGATAGTGTGGGGATGCCTGTTCACAATACCGAACAGAAGATCGTAGACATTGAAACTGGTGAGCACGAACTACCTCCTGGCGAAGATGGTGAAATCATCATCCGTGGCCCGCAGATTATGCAGGGCTACTGGAAAGCTCCCGAAGAGACCGCCAATGCCCTGCGCAACGGCTGGCTCTATACCGGCGATATTGGCCACGTGGACGCCGACGGCTACACCTACATCGTGGATCGCAAGAAAGAAATGATCAAGTATAAGGGCTTCGGCATCGCCCCCGCCGAACTCGAATCCTTGCTCATGGAGCATCCTGCCGTCATGGACTCCGCCGTCATCGGCGTGCCTGACGATGAAGCGGGAGAAGTGCCCAAGGGTTACGTCGTCCTGCGCAAAGGCTTTGACGTCACCCCCGACGAGATCGTCGCCTTTGCCAACGGCAAACTGGCAGGCTACAAAAAGCTGCACTACGTAGAGTTCATCGACGCCATTCCCAAAGTTCCTTCAGGTAAAATCCTGCGCCGCGAACTCAAGGAGCGCGAGAGAGCGCTGCGCGCCGGGAGGCAAGATATGTAGGTGGCATTACAGCCCCATCAAAAACAATCCCCTTGCCATCGCCTCTCCCGCCAATGCGCACACCACCACCAGGTAGAGCATACCTGTGGCCGACTGGAACGAGCGGTCGCGCACCAGCTTCCAGGCCAGCCCACCAAGCACCAGTGGCAGGATGAAGCCCACCAGGATACGCAGCCAGGCGAGCGCACCTGTACTCAGGGGTGTAACCACCGGTACATTAGCTGGCTTGGTCGGAGCATTCACCGCCGGTGTACCTGCTGGTACGGTCGTAGTGGCAGTAGCCGTGACGGTTGGTGTCGCTGCCTGGCTGGCCTGGGCGGGTATAATGCCCGGGCCCGCGCTGAAGGCGAAGATGACCTGTATCAGTACTCCGAGTAGCACAAGGGTGGTCGCAAATAACAACGGCTTCTCCGAAAGTGCGGGCGTGACCAGGTACCAGTGTCCAAGCCACATCGCCGTCATCACGCCGCCGAGGGCCAGTGCCGCGGCGAAGAAGCTCGCAACCGTCAAGGCCCCTCCCAGGTTCGCAGCAGCCAGGGGCCGATAAATCATCGCCAACACGAAGAGCGTCACCAGTCCCGCCAGCACCACCAGTCCCCCGCTGATCAGCCGTAGCAGGCGCAGCCGTGAAACTTGAATCACCTCCTTCTGCCTGCCGTCGACCCCCGCGCTGCGGTCCAGCCAGAGAAAAAGATTGTAGGGCAGCATGAGCAGCAGGAACAGCAGCAAAGGAAGGCTCAGGTAGCCCGTCCAGGCTTTATCAAGCTGTGTATACGTATTGAGCAGTTCCGGTGACGAAAAGCCATGCTGGAACAGGTAAGTCAGTCCGGTCAACACCAGGTAAATAAGCGCGTATGTGATGAGAAAGCTGCGCTTGACCTCATTTCGCCAGTCGAGCACAAACAGTACCGTAAATGCCCCTACCGAAAGCTCCGCCATCACAATGAACAAGATAAGTGGAAGCGTCAACAGCATATTCGATCTATCCCTTTGGTCGTGTCAATCGAGCAAAATACGGGCGATACAGCCCTGGCAATACCATAACAGATTATACATCTGTTCGCCTGAGCTGACAAATAGCCTATATCCCCCGTCACTCTCTACTCAAGAAATCAAGCACAGCAGAGTTGAACTCCTCCGGCTTTTCCATGTTGACCATGTGCGCCACGCCCGCAATGATCACCAGTTGCGCTCCTACGATCTCGTCTGCCAGCTTTTGGGCGAGCGTGAGCTTATCGGGAATATCGTAGTCCCCAACCATGATGAGCGTTGGCACGCCCACCTCGTCCAGCCGTGAAATGGCGGGCGGCTGGAGCGCTAACTCCTCCGCTCCTTCGGGTATAGGAACAGTGAAGGCATGGTACTGCATATCGTGTACACGCCTGCGCACCGTTGGATTAACTTGCTCTGACATGCGCTTGGGCCCATCAACCCACATACGCAGGTTCAGTTCCGTCGCCCCTTCCAGATCACCGCGTTCAAGCAGCGCCTCCTCTTCCTCGCCGAAGCGTAACACATCTGCCGATGGTTTGTGACCACCAACATTGGGAGTCACCAGCACGAGCGAACCCACCATCTCAGGGTGGACAAGCGTGAAGTCGAGCGCAATTTTACCGCCGAACGATATACCAATGACGTGTGCCCTTTTGATGTTGAGGAATTTCAGCAATGCTGCCGGGTCTTCGTGGTTTGCGAAGAGGCCTGCAGGGAACTCCGACTTGCCGAACCCGCGTAAATCGTAGCGGATGACCTTATATCGTTCGGCAAAGACCTGAAATTGCTCATCCCACATACTGTTATCCGCGACACCGGCATGGATCAAAAGCAAGGGATAGCCCTGCCCCGCAACTTCGTAGTATAGTGGCGCTCCTTGCACATTCAAGAAGCCAGCCTCTGATTGTAGTGCTGCCATAAAAAAACTCCTTCTTAAAATTCGTTCAGTATGAAATAGAAAGGACTGGAAATGAACTACACTACAGTTAGCATATCTAACCCGTTTGAAGAGAAGGAGCTAACTGATGGTTAACATTGATACCGACCTTTCCACACTGTACGTGATGAGTGACGATTTTTGCAAATGGCATCTTCCTTCCCTATGGACCCCGCTGTCTCTGCACTGGTTAATCCGGAAGTGCTCGCGGGTAATCTGAAAAAATGTGTAAGGGAAATGACTCTCAGGTGATAAGATAGGAGATGAAAAGAAAGGGAGATCATAAGGGACAGATTCGTATGGCAGATGAACACGCGCAGGCAGGCAGGAATGATGGCCGCGCTGCCACCAAGCCCCCTTCTGCGAAGGGAACTCTCAGTGAGGTTGCTTTCCTATTCCTGCGGCTAGGATTCACCGCTTTTGGTGGTCCGGCCGCTCATATCGCGATGATGCGAGATGAAGTGGTGAAACGGCGCAAGTGGATTAGCGACGAGTGTTTCGTCGACCTGTGGGGAACATGCAACCTCATTCCTGGCCCAACATCTACTGAGCTGGCAATTTACCTGGGCTACCAGCGCGCCGGGTGGCCTGGCCTCGTCATCGGGGGAATATGTTTCATCTGCCCTGCGATGTTGATCGTCCTGGCGCTGGCATGGGCTTACGTCACCTTCGGTTCTCTGCCGCAGGTAGCCTGGCTGTTTTACGGGATCAAACCCGTCGTCGTGGCGATCATCGCCTACGCGCTATGGGGACTGTATCGCACTATGCTCAAAGGAATTTGGCCCGTCATCGTGGCGATACTCGTTCTGGGCCTCTATCTGTCGGGAGTCAATGTTATCGTCTTGCTTTTCGGCGGGGGTATCCTCTATGGACTTGTACGTATCGCTGAACGTTGGTATCGCGAGAAACGCACACCGGCCAAACCGCCTCTCTCCTCTCTCGCAGGCATATTCGCGTTTCAATGGCAAACATTGAGCGTGCCATTCATGAGTTTCGCCACAACTGCTGTTCCATTCAGTTTACCGGCGCTCTTTCTCACATTCCTTAAAATCGGCGCGGTACTGTACGGAAGCGGATATGTCTTACTGGCGTTTCTTCGCAGCGATTTTGTATTACATTTACACTGGCTCACGGACCGACAACTGCTCGATGCTATTTCGATCGGGCAATTTACGCCAGGTCCCGTATTCACTACTGCTACCTTCATTGGCTTCGTCGTAGGAGGCTTGCCTGGCGCGTTGTTAGCAACGCTGGGCATTTTTCTGCCATCGTTCCTGTTCATTGCGCTTGTTCACCCGGTAGCGACACGGCTCAGGAGTTCACAATGGACTGCCCCCTTACTTGATGGTGTTAATGCCGCGGCCTTCGCCCTTATGGCAGGAGTGCTGATCCAGTTGGGGCAAAATGCCCTGGTAGATGTCCTCACCTGGGCCATCGCCGTGATCGCCTTTGTGATCCTTCTACGCTTCAAGATCAACTCTGCCTGGCTGATCCTGGCAGGCGCCGCTCTGGGGCTGATTCGCTTCTGGGCACTTGGAGCATAACTTCCTACACACAAGAGCAGATCATAGATAGACGATTTCTTGAACAAGATGAGGCTGCACCTGCATCCTTACTCTAATTGTTCAGCAATAAGCTGTGCCAAATGCAACACCCGTATCTTCCTGCCACTCGCATCAACCCCCCCCCTTATATGCATCAGGCAGCCGGGATTATCCGCCACCAGCACCGTCGCCCCCGTACTCTCCGCATTCTTGAGCTTATTGTTCAGGATGCGTTTCGCCACCTCAGCGTGCTCAATCGACGTTGCGCCTCCAAATCCACAACACACGTCTGCCTGCGGCATCTCCCGTAACTCCAACCCCAACACGTCCTGGATGATATGCCGCCCCTCCGCGCGCAGTCCGAGACAATTGATCGACTGGCAGGAATCGTGATACGTCACGATCACATCCTCGCCTTTGCCAGCACTTTTCCGCACTGGCAATTTCGCCCCGTTTGCCAGCAACACATGATCCACAAAGCTGGCAAAATCCATCACCTTCTCGGCTACGGCCCGCGCTCGCCGCAGCCATCCTTGCTGCTGGAGGTCCTCGAAGAGCCTGCTATAGTCCTGTGTCAGGGTGACGACACAACTGGTCGTGGCGCCAACAATGTAGTCAGCCCTGTTCTCTTCTAACGCCTGCTCCAACATCGTAATCGTCTGGCGTGCCATCGCCGCGCAATCCGCGCGGTCACCCGAGTTGAGAGCAATCAGACCACAACAACTCTGCTGCTGCGGGAACGTGACCTGGACACCACAGGCTCTCAGCACCTGAATGGCAGCCTCCCCCATTTCAGGATAGAGGCGATCGATCATACATCCCGCGAAGTAACAGACCGTGATACCAGTATGCTCTGTAGTGTCCTGGCTTGCTGCTCTCCTTGAAGACGGCGACAACTGGCCCTTGACCCTATCGCGCAGCGGCTTTGTCACGAAGGCGGGAAGACTGCGCCAGCTGGCGAGTTTCGCTATTGCACGCACACCAGGGAGCTTGCCCAATATACCCAGGCTGCGGGCCCTAATATAGTAGGTCCCCGATTTATCGTGGGACCTGCCCCGTGTCAACGGCAGTTGGGCAACGCTGAACACGCGCACCGCGAGATCGAACAGGCGTGGACGTGCCATCACGCCAAAGATCACTTTTTTGAGCCACGGCAGCCCTTTAGCCTCAACCACGCGGCTGCGCACATCCAGGATCAGGTTCGGCAGCGGGATCTCGACCGGGCAGACTGTTTCACAGGCATTACAACTCACACACAGGCTCTGCGGCCCTGCATCTGCCTCCAGGCCATGGTGAAAAGGCGTCACGACCAGGCCGATCGCCCCACTATAGATATAGCCAAAGGCGTGTCCGCCCACTTGTTGATAGGGTGGACAAATATTGGCGCAGGCCGCACAGCGAATGCAGCGCAATGCGTCCTTGAACCGGGGATCAGCTCGCATCTCGCCGCGCCCATTATCAACCAGCACGATATGCATCTCTTTCCCAGGCGTGGCAGGCCCGGTGATAAAAGTCGTATAGCTGGTGATGTGCTGGGCAGTCGCACTTCGTGCGAGCAGGCGCAGTTGAGTCATGGCTTCGGCAAAGGTCCCAATAAGCTTTTCATAGCCTGCCATGACGACATGCACCGGCGGCAGAGACGTCACCAGGCGGCCATTGCCCTCGTTGGTCAGCATCATCACGGTGCCGCTTTCAGCAATCAATGCATTGGCCCCGCTGATGCCCATTCCGGCGTTGAGAAATGATTTGCGATGCTCGACACGAATGACAGCAACCTGTTCAGCGATATCTTCACGCGAAATCTCCTGTCCGGTCGCCTCTGACAGCAGCGCACCCACCTGCTGGCGTGTCTTGTGAATGATCGGCATGACCATGTGGGAAGGGCGTTCGTGAGCGAGTTGGGCTACCCACTCCCCCAGGTCGGTCTCAACAGCCCTGATACCACGCGCTACCAGGTAGTGATTCAGTTCTGTCTCTTCACTCACCATCGTTTTCGATTTGACCACAAGGTCAATGCCCTTGCGCTGGCACAGCTCGTAAATGTAGCGGTTCGCGTCCTCCGCTGTGCGCGCCTCATAGATAGTTGCTCCTGCCACTTCCGCCTGGGCCTTAAACTGCGCGATCAATGCTGCCTGGTGCTCGATGGCATAGTCTTTTGCGTTGCGCAAGGCAGCGCGCAGGTGTGCAAAGCTAAAATCGGAACCGTAGTCAGCCTCCTCAGCAGCAAAAACGTCTCGACGCGATGCCCGCCAGGAAGGGGCAAAGCGTTCCAGGGCACGGTGCATGTTCTCGTCCCCGAGTGCCTCCTCCAGGTGTGTTTCAAAAGGTTGATGCTCGTGCGTTAGATGCGCTTTTTCTTCGCTTGCCACCTGTTGAGGGAACATAACTTTATCGCTGTCAGTCATGGCTTTGCTTCTTCCTTCTCTGCAACAAGAATGACGCACAACGTCTTTGGCCCTTGCACACCGATAGTCAGCGTGCGTTCAATATCAGCGGTGCGACTGGGGCCGGTGACAAAAGACATATAGCGGCGCTGACCGGAACCTACTCTGGCTAACTGCTGTAACATCACTGCAGCATCATCGAGCATAGGAACGAGCTTGTCCTGGCCCACCAGGACAAAGTGTGTCAATGTCAGCATACTGACGACTCTTGCTTCGAGCGTATTCTCAGCGATGAGTACAGAACCTGTCTCAGCGATAGCCAGTTCCGCGCCAGAAAGACCAGCAGGAGCGTCGGCAACGCTGGCAGGACTGCCAGCCTCGCGTAGAGTGATGCCTATACTACTCAGTAGCGGAAGGATGGCTCCCCACTGTGGATGTTGGCCAAAGTTTGGCGCAACAACCAGTTCACCGCCACCGAGTGCAGGGTGAGCAGCAATCAAGGTCGCGGCTTCTGCCAGGCGACCTACCTGGTAAGACTCACCGCCAGCCAGGGAGAGCTGCCGCTGAAAGTGTGTGAAAAGATCAACAGGGGTTGGCGAGTCCAAAACTATTCCTCCTCTTCGTCATCTTCCTCATACTCCTCCTCTTCCCATGCAGATGCATCATATGGGCCTGTGTATCCACACACGCCCGCGCGTGGAGAATTGACAATGGGCAGAGCAGAACTTCAAGTGTTGTGTCATCTTTGCTTTGTCGGACTCGCCCTTGCAAAAATTACATGTCCCCTTTGAGGTCTCTTTTGTTACACCTTTTGTTGCCATTTTTCTTCTCCTAACCCCCTTGTAAATAAAAAGTCCTTCGCTTTTTCCTACACCTCACCGCTAATGAACAGATTATACTCCTAAAAGCTTTGACAATCCACGGGTGTGTATCTACGAAGTTCTCCTCCCGACGAGTAGTCTGGGAACAGAAAACATTTTTGGACCAGCCGTGCTTCAGCTTGTCTCCACCGGTTTGTTTGCGCTGCTTGGTGGGCCAGGCGGTCAGTTTCAGTTTCCAGGCCTCTTCTTGCTGGTCATCTTGACCAAAAGAGCGACGTTCCCCTTACAGACGCTGGACAGCAGCCTGTGCAAGCTGCTGTTCGGCCCGCAAGGACATAGATTTATCCGTGGAATGGCCCGCAACAGCCGCGGCGGTGACCAGCAGGACGTTATCCTTCAGCACGTAGAGGACATTTCCATCCGTAAACGCATCGCTGCCGACGCCGTTTATCGTCTGGAACTGTGAGCCTGCTGTAGCCTGGACAGCCTGCTTCAATTGCGAAAAAGCACTTTGAGCGGTCGTGGTATCCTGGTTAACCAGCAGGCCAAGGCTGGCGATAGCGCCCTGCTGTGTGGAAGTGTAATGGCAACTGGGAGCCTGAGTGGTCCCGATTGACACAGTTTGTTGTTGGGACTGAACTGTGGCTCCTAAGATCTGGCTCACCTGTTGCGTGGTAACCAGCGAACAGGGATCAACATTGGATGGCGCAACCGTTCCGGTGCTGCCAGTCGCGGTGGTTGGTGTGCTGGCAGTCGTAGGTACCTCCCTCGGAGTACCATTGCCCGTTGTTCCTGGTACCGAGCCGCCGCACCCAACCAACAACAGCAAGGCAATGATCATAGACAGTGCCAGTACAGCATTCTTGTAAATGCGTTGAATATTTGTTGTCTGCATATGTTACCTCGTTTCAATAAGCCATGGATCAATTTCTTTCCTACCACTCCACTGGGGCCTCTTTTGTCTAGCTCAGAAGGCACTTACCCGCTCATTGCGCTTTGATCCACAGCAGCTATTACAATATTTCTCCTTCAGAACACGCAGCAATCAACTAGAGCGCTTCATACGGACTGGACACGGACACTTGACATCTTCCTGCGGTCCGCAGTACGCTATTTATGTCACTTCATCTTGTGAAGTAATGGAAGAGTTGCTTCACTTACCAGATCGGGAGAAACAATTTCGATGGCTACAAAACAGACAGCCGTGCCTGTCAGTATCAATTTTCACTTCGATCCACTTTGCCCGCTGGCCTGGCGCACGGCGCTATGGATACGCGAGGTACGCAATGTACGCCCGGTTGATGTCACCTGGCGCTTTTTTAGCCTGGAAGTCGTCAACCGCAAGGAGGATGTAGAGCCGGATTACCAGGATGGCTATGGTTGGGCGGGCCTGCGTACATTGGCGCTGGCACGCAGGCAGGAGGGCAATGAAGCCGTGGAAAGGCTCTACCTGGCGCTGGGTGCGGCACAGCATGGACACAAGGAAAGTATACGATACGCGGAGGGGGTAAGAGCCGCTCTCCAGGCGGCGGAGCTCAATCCATCCCTCGTAGATGCTGCGCTGGCCGATAATACTACCACGAACGATGTGCTGGCCGATCACGAGGAGGCGGTGAGCCGCTACCGAGCCTTCGGCGTGCCTACAATAGCGATCAAGGGGCTTGAAGTAGGGTTTTACGGTCCTATTATACAGTTTGTGCCTCGCGGCGAAGATGCAGGTGAGATGTGGGATCACGTTGAGTGGGCGCTGCACCAACCCAATCTATTTGAGTTGAAACGCGACCGGAGCAACGCGAGATGGGAGCCGATTGCAGGATAGAAAGACTGAGCGGGGTAGCTAGCGAGCAGGGCGACGCTTGCCGTCGCCCCTACATTTAAGGCTTCACTGCTGTATGAACTGATCCACAGGTCCTATCGCGCATTCTGGCAATGTTAATAAAGGTTTTCACGCGCGAAGAAAAGAGAGCACGCTTTCATTTCTGTCACGAGATCAACTCGCTGGCAAGGATTATAGTGGGGGCGAAACTACAATCCGGTTCTCCACCTCGGTGACACCCGGCGCTGCCCATGCAGCTTCCTCCGCCGCCTTCTTCTCCACATAGGAACGCACCGTCCCCCGCAGGATCACCTTGCCGCCTTCCACTTCGACCGTAATATTCCTGGCATCTATCTCCGCATTGCGCACCAGCGCCCTCTCGATACTCTGCTTCAGGTCGGTTGGCATCACGTGAGGCTTGACCGTGATGAGGTTAGTGACGCCTTTGACCCCCGACAGGCGCTCTACGACACGTTCTGCCAGTCGCTTCTGGAAGCCGTATTCGACCTCGCCCTTCAGCGTCACCCAGCCATGGCTGACCGTCACGTCCAGTTTGTCCGCAGGAATAGCTGCTTCCCACCTGAGCGCGTTGAGCACGGCTTTGGCCAGGTCGGTATCGGTGCGTTCGGCTGAGCCGGGCAGGCGCACCTCGATGTCGTTGGCGATTGCCTTGACGCCGCGCACGCGGCGAGCGGCTTCCTCGGCAGCGACCTTCTTCCAATACGAATCGACCCAGCCCATCAGGGTGACGATGCCATCTTTGACCATGATCCCGATTTCGTTGGGCTGGACGCGACTGTCCCACTTCAATTCTTCCAGGACATCAGCCTGGATTTCTTCATCGGTACGAGTGCTAACCGCCATGTTGCTTGTTTCCTTTCCATTCTTTGCTAATTTGAAGCATGCAGAAGAGCAAAAATATGCTCACCAGTGAAAAACCCAAAAAGGCTCACTCCCTGAAAGGAGTGTGTGATCGTCCAAGCTGCACTGTGCAAAGATGCTCTGGTCTGAAATACCGTAAGGCCTTCTTGCCAGGCACCTTCTCAGCACTGAGGCAAGAGCCTGAATAGCCTGCACACTCAGTATATTCATCCCCTTTAAATGTGGATGTGTATGTGTAGATGTGTACGATCGCTTTGACCCGGAATCTTGTATTCACGTATCCTTTCTGCTTAGTCAGTCGTGACAGGAGTAATAGTAGTGCCTTGACGCCAGGTTTCAGGATATAGAGGGGCGCCGGTACAATTGCTCCCAGGCCCGCTATTGGGCCGGGTGAAAGGAAATACATAGTATGAGTTCTAACACAGGTTTAAGGCCAGATGTGAGTGATGTCAAATATGCAGCTCAGAGCGCCGCGACCGGGAAATGGATGTCGAGGCTGGCTCGTCTTGGTTACGCCATCAAGGGTGTCGTGTACTTGATTATTGGCTGGTTGGCGGCACAACTGGCGGTTGGCCAGGGTGGCGCAGCAACGGATCAGAGGGGTGCCCTGCACACAATTTATGGCGCACCTCTGGGGCAATTCCTGTTGATCGTGGTCGCGATTGGCCTGGTAGGGTTTGCACTGTGGTGCTTCATCCAGGCCATTTTCGATACCGAAGGCAAAGGAAGGGATGCAAAGGGTATCGTCGGGCGCATAGGTTATGCGGTAACCGGTGTCGCCTATGCCTTGCTGGCATATGGAGCTTATCAATTGGTTGCCGGGACAGGCAGCGGTGGCAAGGGTTCGACCGCCACGGCGCAAGACTGGACGGGGCTCCTGTTGAAGCAACCCCTTGGTGTCGCGCTGGTGATACTGGTCGGGCTGGTTATCATTGGCGCCGCCTTCTACTTGTTCAGCAAGGCATATACCGCCAAGTTTCGCCAGCGCCTCAACCTGGCAACTGCGAGCGCCAACGTGAGGAAGCTGGCGGTCTTCCTTGGTAGATTTGGCTATGCCGCGCTCGGTGTCGTCTTCAGCATCATCGGCATCTTCATGATCGTAGCGGCCATTCAGCACGATCCGCACCAGGCAAAGGGACTGGATAGCGCTCTACAGACGCTGCTGCACCAGCCACTGGGGCCAGTCCTACTGGGAATCGTCGCCCTTGGGCTGATCGCCTATGGGGTGTATTCTTTCGTAGAAGCTCGCTACCGGCGAGTTGGTAGAGGTTAACCGCTAGCAGACAGTTGGGGCGGCCGCAAGGGCCGCCCCAATTTTTTTGTTCAGGAGAGCCGCAGAGCGAAGCCTCGTTTACGGAATTCCTCAATGAATAGCGGTCCGGGCACGGCTTGTTCGACTGGGACACCACCGCGAGGTGGACGGCTGCGAGCGATCATCCCTGCCATGATGGCGGCATGCCAGCCGGTGGCTTCATCATAGTAGTCGAACAGAAAGAAGTGAACCACAAAAATTGATGTAAGGATTTTATCGCTCAAGCTATAGGATACTGGTAGATCCCAATCGCTATGGCTGGCAAGAAGGGGAGCCACTCTGGGAAGAAACGCTGGGCAACGGGCTCTGGCATCCATGCAGCCAGGTAACAGCCTTCTATCTCCAACGCGGAGATAAGCAGTCTGCCCTGCAGCTGCAAGAAACGCTGCTGGCAACCGTACGCCGGGCTGAACTACCGCCTGAATCCCTTGCAGTTGCCATCTATAACCAGGCCTGCATCTATACCATGAACGGCTGGCCTGAGAAAGCGCTCCTGCTGCTGCCGGAGGCATTGCGACTCAGACCCACGCTCATCGAATGGTCTCAACACGACTCTGACCTGGATGAAGTGCGTAGCGACCCTGCCTTCCAGGCGATCTTCCAGAACCCTGAGTTGGTAGCGAAAGCACCTGTAAGCAGCCTGGCATGCGTAATGGTGGAAGAAAGCACGGTAGGTTTCCTTGCGGCGATCGTGCTCCTTGTCACCTTTGGATATGTGGTAACGCTTGTTTACGAATGCTTGTCGCGTAGCGCTATTACTTCTGTGGCAGCGTGACAGGCATGAGGTGGTACTGCATCTTCAGAGCGATGATGCGCGTCACCGCTTCGTTCACACGCGCCATCGAGAGGCGGCCGTCGTGGAGCGCCTGTTTGAGCGCCTCAATCACAGCCGCCGTGCGAGCACTCCCCATCGGACCCAGGATCATGTCGTTGCCAGCCTGGATCGCCAGCACTGCCGCTTGTGGCTCGCTCCAGCGGGCGGAGATGCCGCCCATGTAGAGCGCGTCGGTGAGAACCACGCCATCGTAGCCGAACTCTTTGCGCAGGATATCCGTCATGAATATGTGCGACAGTTCCGCCGGCATCTTCGGATCGATAGCAGGCATCAGTACGTCGGTCGACATGATCATCGCAGGCTGCATCAGTGGGTTTGGCGAGTTGATGAAGGTCTTATAGGGCGCGAGTTCGGTCGCGTAGATCTGGTCCCGCGAGCGGGTATCAGATGGTAGAATATCGTGCGCATCGTAAGGAGTATCGCCAAGGCCGCCTGGATAGTGCTTCATACAGGCGATCAGCCCGTGACCCTGCATAGCCTCGATATAGGGACCGGCATATTTGATCACCGCAGCAGCCGTGGTGCCAAAGGTACGGCCTGCGGTGTCGATGCCGGGGACGATCATCACATCCACGTCGGGGGCCAGGTCGGTATTGAGGCCGATTGAGAGCAGGTCGTGCGCCATCTTCACCCCCTGCTGGCGAGCAAAACTCAGGCTCCCCTTCTGGTATATCTCCCAGGGACCGGGCCGGGCTCCGTAAATATGCTTCAGGCGATTGACGTAAGCGCCGCCCTCTTCATCGACCGAGATCAGCAGGGGGATCTGCGCACGCTGCTGGGCCAGGCTGGTAGTCGCTCTAGCCTGGCTAGTGGTCTGCAGATGGGAATCATACATAATCATCCCACCGACATGCAACTGGGTAATCATATAGTCCAGGTCATCAGAATAGGCATTCTGCTCGCTCTCGGTCATAATCATCTGGCCCAGCTTCTCGGCCAGCGACATGCGTGCGACATAGAGGTAGGCAAGCTCCCTGTAGGTCATACGATCAGCCAGGTGCCAGAGGGCATTCACCTGGGATGCGTTATAGGGCGGTTCGACAAATGGCCCCAGGGGCCCGGCGGGCACTATTGCCTGCCTGCCGGGGACAAGCAGGCCTCTTGTAGCGAAGTGCATCAACAGGCCAGCAAGGACCACAATCGCGGCCAACGTGACCAGGGCCAGCGAGACGAAGAGGCCAGTCCTGCGCCGTCTGAGTCGCGGTTCGCGAAATCCGGGGTCTCGCTCCGCCTCCTGCATAGCTTCGCGATGAGGTGGCGGGATTATTTGAGATCGTTCAACATCTTTAGGCATAAAGTTTTGTGGTAATTTCTGTTTCTGCTAACTATAGCAAATCCGTATATCATGTGGCAATAGCCCATGTGACCCATCATGCTTCTAAGGGTCCTCTTAAAAAAACCGGGAAAGCACACGTGTGCTTTCCCGGTCATGGTCTCTATCAGCACGAAAGCCCACTACAGGCTGAGCGAGCTAAACCCTGGAGAATTCATGAGTGAGGGGGAGGTGTAGCAGGTGTAGTGGATGTAGTGGGTGTAGTGGGTGTAGCAGAATTGTTTTGAGAGAATGCTGTTTCGGGAGAGAGAGGGTGAGCAGTAGTGTAGAGACCAAAGGCTGGAGAGGTGATGTCTCCTGCATTGAGCATACGTCGAAGCAATTGTCTCACGAGCGTACGGTCTTGACCGGTCTGTTCGGCCAGTTCTTTGGGACCCAGTGGACAACTGGCTGCTTGCAAGACTTTGAGGATATCCTGTCGCTCAAAGGAGAGGGGGGAGCCTGGTCTCAGGAGAGATGCGACTGGATAGTGATTGGCGCCGAGCCATTGGATGGAGGGGATGCCGCGTGCATTGGCGATGACCTGGTAGGTCAGGTTGCTGGCCTTTTCACTGTAGTTGTTTTTGATGGAGACGAGGAGACGCTGCTTTTCGTCAGAAGGATGCTGGATGACGAGGAGGCCAGCGCGAACCGTGGCGATGATACCGATGGAGCCACCGCCTTGATAGAGTGGGTTCTCGGAGCTGCCTTTATTGAGGTGGCGAACGATCAAGAAAGCGCACCTGGTCTTTCGGGCCAGATCTGCTAGATACGAGAAGGTTTTTCTGATCTTCTGCTCATTAAAGGCGCTGATGCTTGATCCCAGGACAGCCACGAGGGGATCGATGATGACGAGGGTGGGAGATGTGCGGAAGATGGTGCGGATTAAGGGGATGAAATCTTCTGAAAGGGTGAAGGAGGACGGGGAGGTTTCCCCTGTCCGGGGGTCTCTATGTTCGACAAAGTTAAGAAGACGGATGTGCGATGGATCACCGCCCGCGGCCTCTATACGAGGTTTGATGGTATCGGTGGCGCTGTCTTCGGGGGCTATCAAGAGGACGCTGCCCTGGACGCCGGGTGTGCCATCGGGCATGGGTCTGCCTGTGGTGATACGGGCGGCAAGGTCGAGGGTGAGCAGGGATTTGCCAAGGCCGGGGTCGCCGTCAAGGGTGGTCAATTTGCCGCGAGGGATGCGCTTTTCCCAGAGCCAATGGAGCTGCTTAGATTTGATGTTGGAAAGCAAGACGCCGTGTTCTTCAGATTCCATTGTACGAGTTTTCCTTTCGGGGTGTGTGGGGTGGGTGATACGAGGTGTTGTGTGGAGTGTGAGATGATACGGTTGGTAGGTGATGGTACGTATCAATCAAGCACAAAAGAGGTTGGGACTCTTTCTTATTATTAAGTATACCACGAAGGTCCAAATGCTTAATGTGAAGCCATAGCAGGCCTTTAAGTATTAGATGATGCCTTTGTTAACTGCTCGTTGTAGAGGTGCGCATCCCATCACCGCCCGCGCCTCCACGCATGAAAAGTGCCATCGATACATTCCTCCTCTTGCTTAATGCGTGGTTTATTTCTGGTTTTGTGCAAAAATGCTAATAGCCTCGACTGCACGCTGATATCATCCAGCCGCGCGCACGGTCTGCTGCATGGCCTGGACGTGTTCGCGGAAGGTGGGAGTGTGGTGGACCTGTTCCACCACCGCTTGCAGTGCCTCAACCGAAAGATCGGCATTGTTAAGTGCAATTCCAAGGCCTAGCTCGGCACAGCGCTGCGCAGTCACCTCCTGCTCAATGATCTGCGGAACCACGACCACCGGCACACCAAAGTAGAGGCTTTCCATCACGCTGTTCATGCCACCGTGGGTCACAAAAACGCTGGTCCGCTGGAGCACCTCAAGCTGTGGAACGTAGGGAGCAAGCAGGAAATTCTGCGGGACTGCACCAAGATCGACGTGTTTTCCATGAGCCAGGACAACCTGCCAGGGCTGATGGCCAAAGGCGAGTAAACAGAGCTTGAAGAAATCTGGCCGGTTGTTAAAGGCGGTGCCGAGCGAAATGAGGAGGGTTGGCTGCCCTTCCAGGCGCTGGAGCGGGAAAGCTGGCGTACCCTTGCGGGGGAGAATGGATGGACCAACGAAGACGAAACGTTCATCGAAGGTCTCCCCTGCTGGCTGAAAAGCACGCGGCATGAACACGATGTTGAGCGCTTCAGTATGCGTGAAGAAGTCACCTGGATCAAGCGGAGGAATGTGGTAGAGCGTACACAGATCGTTGATAGCTGATTGAATGTCATCAAACATGCCAGGTGATTGGGATTGCATGAATGCAGGTTGCTTCTGCATGAAATGAGAATGCTCATTCTGGACATACGTTGGGCATAATAAGATTGCTGGAATGTGTAGCACCTGCGACACAATCCGGGCCCACAGACACAGCGGATCGTACAGGATAAAGTCGGCCTGCTCCTGCGTTGAGGGGAGTATGTGAGCCAGGCGGCCCGGAACGCGGCCACCAATGGACGAGAGCAGTGTTCTGGTCATCAGGCTAGCGGCAAGGTCCGTTTTCACCGGACGCAGCCTCCCACGAGCCACCTGCGAGTCCAGATACGCACACAACCGTTGTGATAGATGCTTCCACAGCATGCTCACAGCTTGCCATTTTTCCTGGCTTAGGCTGGGACCCAGGAGGTGTACTGCACCGCGCCCGGCATTTTGACACCTGGGCCGACGATAGATGGGTAGCGAACGCAACGGAAATCCAGGCCGTACTTGCGCTTTGGGAATGCACATGTGTGCATCCCCAATCACTGTCTAATTCAGCATGAAAGGGCTCTACAGGACATTTTAGCTAAGCCAAATTTAACACTCGCTGTACCCGCAGTTATAGCACTTGCGGCACCCCTCTTCGTACACCATCGTATTGCAGCCACATTGCGAGCAGAGATTGCCCGTGGTCTGCAGGTGACTCATGGTGAGTGTGGCAGCCTGCTCTGTGTACCCATTTTCGCTGCTATTTTGAGCAGGCGGGCTGGCCGTCTCTTCTGGCGGTCCCTGGGCAGCTAGAGTCTCCAGGTGCAGTTCCAGTGTGCGAGCAACGGCATCGGGCAGAGAGCGCACCTGCTGCTGGCCAAAGCCGACGGAACGACTGCCGCCGATACTGCGCAGTTGATCGGCGATCTCGCGTGCGCGGTCGGTCTGGGAAAGAGGGCTGAGGATGCGCAAGTTGAGCGAGATCAGGCGGCCCAGTGCCTCGGCCAGCGCGGCAATGTCGCTGCCCGCCTTGCCAACGTTGACGAATACCTCCAGCGGCCCGTGCTCGTCGCTGTTGATGGTGACGTTGACCTTCCCCTCGGGCGCGCTTACCTGGCGGGTGTACCCGTGCACAACCGCTGGCCGTGGCTTGACACCATCCTGGATGGAGGTCACCGGGGTAATAACTGCTGCCTGCTGCGCTGCCTCCTTCTTCTGCTCGTCCGCGACGCGGGTGAGTACGGCGTCACGCGAACCGTCGCGGTAGTAGGTCACACCCTTGCAGCCCATCTCATAGGCCAGCCGGTAGAGCGTCTGCACCTCCTTGACGGTATGGCTGTTCGGCGCGTTCACCGTCTTGCTGATGCTCGAATCGGTGTAACGCTGCACGGTTGCCTGCACCCGCACGTGCTCCTCCGGCGTCAGGTCGTTGGAAGAGACAAAGTAGTTCGACGTTGGTTCGTTGGGATGCTCATCCCTCCAGGCCTGCAGCAGCGGGTGATACAGGATATGCTCACCCGTGCGGTCGCGGCGCACCATGGCGAAATCGTACACCGGCTCGATGCCCGAGCTGACCCCGGCAAACAGGCTCGTCGTGCCCGTTGGTGCCTGTGTCAGCAGGACAGCATTACGAATGCCCTGCTTCTTGATCTTCTCCTGTACCGCCTTCGGCAGCCGCTTGATGAACGACCCCCGCATATACTTGTCCCGCTCGAACCTGGGGAATGACCCTTTCTCCACCGCGATATCCGCCGATGCCTCGTAAGCCGCGTCGCGAATCGTCGTGTAGATGCGCTCGATAATGGGAATAGAAGCCTCGCTGCCGTAAGCAACCTTCATCTTAATCAACGCGTCGGCCAGCCCCATCGTCCCCAACCCGGTCCTGCGCGTACCAAGCTGCGCCTCCTCATTCTCTTTGATAAAGTACTCATTAGCATCGACGACATTATCCAGGAAGCGCATGGCAACTTTGCTCACCTCAGCCAAGCGCTCCCAATCCATTTGCCCGTTTTCTACGAATGCTGATAAATTTAATGCTCCTAAGTTACAAACTCCGAAAGGCGGGAGTCCCTGTTCGCCGCAATCGAGCGAGCAGTACCCATTTGTAACCCAGGTGAGTGTGTCTGGTTCGTAGAGATCATAGACCTCTTCTTCGCGCTCAGTATCCGTCACTGAGACGACCGATGCTGTCCATGATCCGCCGATATAATGCCAATTTTCGGCGATATCTTTCAGGCGTGCTGCTTTCTCCGGGTGACTTAGACCAATCTCTGCGTAGAAGCGTGGAATGCCCTCATTCATAATAAGGATATCGTACTTCTCACCCGTGCCATACATCGAGCGGCCATCATACATTAAATCCTCATCACGGGTCGCACGATAGATGCGTCCGTGAATGCCGAACTGAAGCAGAATCAAACGTACCTGTTGCGCCAATTCATACGATGATGTATGGAAGCGCAGCATCGGGTTGTCCTGTTTCATAAGCACACTGCCATCCGTCGAGAAGAGACCATCAAGGATTCCAGCCAGGAATCCTTTTTCCATACCCATGAAGGCAGCAGGAATGATTTTTTGCGGTGACTTAACATTGGGTATCATACCAATGCGTACTAGCAAAGATGCCAGTTTGCCGCAATCTAACCGTACAGATGCATGCTTGATGGCAACACCGCCATCACCAACAAACTCTTTTTCGGCGAGCGTACGATGCGTATGGATGTTCATATCCGTTATCAAATTCGTGAACGTGTCGTACCAGCCATCCTCATGCGTGCCAAAGACAACTTTACATTCATAAGAGTGGCTGTTGCCATTTTGCATCTCACGCAATGTGCCATCGCCCAGCACAGTACCAACGATCAGGCCAAGCTTGCGATCGTAATAGTTGGCAGCTTTGAGTTCTTGTTTGGCGATATATTCCATCCCCTTCGTTGGAAGGCTTTGACGTGGCCCAAAAGCTTCATTTGCCAGAACCAGAACCTTATCACTCTCAGTCAACTCAGCGATGGGCACCCACTGATACTTTTTGCCGCGCACGACCTTAAGCTTGTGATCGGCGGTACCTTCTAGATAGCCACCATCGGAAAAATTCACACGATAGATGCGCTGAAGACCATTGTTATATATCTTTTCTATGGGCTTTAGCCCTGCTGGCGTGCGAACTTTCATCCCTATCTGCAAGTCACGTGCGTACGTATATCCGTGCTCTGTAGAAACAAGCGTATCCCCTGTAACGCACGGATTCACGCAGCGGATATCCTCGTAATACCAGGTGTTCGACTCTTTGTTATACCGGTCTATAAACACCATCCCTGGCTCCGCAGACTCCCACGCCGACGTGCAGATCAGGTCCCACAGGTCGCGGGCGCGTATCGTCTTCTTCACCTCGCCCTTCCAGGTGAGATCCCAGTCTGCATCATCCTTCACCGCCTGCATGAACTTATCTGAGATGCAAACCGAGAGGTTGGCGTGCTCGATCTTGCCGGGTGTGCGTTTCACCGTGATGAACTCTTCGATGTCGGGATGCGTGTCATCAAGCATAAGCATAAGAGCTCCGCGCCTCGATCCACCCTGCTGGATCACGTCCCCGGTCGCCACTGAATAGAGTTGCGCCCACGAGCAAGGACCCGATGCAGTCCCATTGACCGTCTTGATGTACGAGCCTCTTGGCCGCAGTGTGGAGAGGTTGATGCCCACGCCACCTCCACGGGCCATGATCTCGGTCATGAGTTTGAGGTTATCCAGGATGCCCTGGCGGCTGTCTTCAGGGCTTGGGATGACAAAACAATTCGAGGCTACAATACCTGCTGAGATGAAAGAATGATCTTCCTCAACCTCAATATCCAGCACGATACCAGCATAATCTTCAACAGCAATTTCATCGACTCGTACCCACTTAAGACTGTCGTATTCAAAGTAGTACTTCAAATCGATGCTATGCTCAGGTGCTTGAACGCCAAAGAATTGTTCAAAAAGTGGTGCGCACTCATTTGCAGTAGCCTGAATACGAAAGGTGGGTACGCGCGATAAGCGATGTGTATTCTCTCGAATCGAGAATAAATATCCCATGCGCAGTAGAAGCTGGTGAATCTGGATGGCTAGTGTTCGATTCGCTAACACTATGCCGAGTTTATTATCAGAGACGTAACCATCGGCGCTGAACAATCCACGTAGCAGGTCCAACGTGAGTTCAGCAGGCAAATGCATCAGTTGTTCAGGAATCTGCTTACTATGGCTGTAGCAACCAAGGAGAGCTTTGAAGAACTCCCCAAATGGCATGGAATGCACCCATAGATCATACCAGCGTTTTGTATTACTTAAGTTGATGGCAGGTTCGATACCAAATTTGGTTTCGATGATCCGCGCAATTTCTTCAGCCTCTTTTCGCTCATCCAGGGAAAAGACAATTTTGATACCAGAAGGGATATCTGTACCACCGCGATGAGTAACACAACCATCACCAAGCCAACGTCCAAACAGATAGCACAAATCTCCATCAAGTTCCAGATTATTTTGAATTTTATGGGATGTTCCCCGGCTTGGTGCATGGTCGAGATGACGGCGCGATGGAGCTTTAAAGAGCTTTCCGTCCTTCGTTTCATATCCGGAAATGTAATCCTGGAGGTTGATGATGCCGGGAGTGCTTTCCTCGCCATTATATGCAAGGGCAACGTAATCACCAGCTTTAATTTCTTTAGCAGGAATCCAATCTGGTTCATGCTGCAAACGCAGGCCATCACGCGATTTATGTGTATTGACCCACTCTGAACGTACAATGTATACTTTGTGATCGCCTGTCACGCGCAAATCATCGAAGCCCATTTTCTTAGGCCGGATAATGTAAAGTGTTTCCTCGGTCTCGCGCTCGAACTTATGCAATACTGGACGCAGGCGATTGCGATGTGTCACCACAAGATCGCCAATCTTGATTTCCGAAATTGGTCGATACCCATCTGCTGTAAGCACTTCCTGGTCAGGCGGCATACAGTTGTAATAGGTGACGGCGTGTCCCGAGCCTGCGCCTGCGAGAATGCGACCGCCGGGCACAAACTGGAAGTCGGAGAGCGCCTCGTAAAAACGCTTCTCCCAGGTGGTCTGCAGTTCTTCGCTGGGTTCCACGGCGGCAATACCCCTTGCCACCCGCGCCCACAGTTGTTCTGGATAGTACTCCAATGACTTGCCCGAAGGGTCTTTCAGAGAATACCTATCCATGAAGACCTTGGAGCGAATCCCCTCCAACTGCGTCATCTTCTCAGTATCCATGCTCTTCTTTGCCTCAGAGCTCTGCTCCTGTTGTTCCAACATCAAAATGCGGCGTGGTAACCCGTCTCCATTTACGGGACAGGAGGAAGCGCCGCCCTCCTTTCTACTAAACAGGCCGAAGCCTTCTGAACAATGGTCAACTTTTTGTAATGGGCATTGACAGCGATCTTCCTTCCCTCAAGGGGGCGCAGATCAAATCTTGCCTTTCGAGGTTGGCAGGGCATAAGTGGTTGCCCGTGACAATTCAACACGTAAACGAACACACCGTTTACCATCCTTTCGGACGTACGGTATTCTTCGCCAATGTTTTGTGAGCTTGTCGTGCTTGCACCACTGACACTCTCGTGCTCCTCTTGAAAAAGTCAAATAACCTGTGCCGCGCCCGTTGGCACCTGTCAGGTTCAGGATATCCTGTGTTTCTTTTAGCCTACCCAACACAGTATACTCAGAAAAAACGTCTTTTGCAAGGCTTTTGGCACAACATGTTGATTTTTTAATCTTTCTAACACAATATATTGATTTCTTCTCTCGTGGGGGTACTCAAAGAGCTTGTTGGATCAACCTCAGCGCTTGCTCAACAACAGAGTGGCGCTCTTCATTGAGTGCCGGCCAGAGAAGGCGGGCTGTTTCTCGATAGAGCTGTAGAGCGAGCTTGCCTCTGGCTTGAACAGAAGAAGTATCCTCAGCACTGGTTGTGGCTCCGATGAGCAGGCGATGATAGTAAGTCCAAGCCTTGTCCAGGCCCACCACAGCCTCTACCTCCTGGTAATACAAGCTATCGGTCGTAATGAAGACCGCGTGGGACAAGGCCATGGCCATCGTTGCGCCATCAAAGAGCTTTGTGGTGGCGTAAGCGACCCCAGAGAGATTACCTTTCCAGCTATTCCCCAAGAGCTTGTGGATGAATTCTGCATCACCGGTGAGGAGAGAGCCGGCGACCTCGATCGCCTCAGTGCGCAGTGATTCCCAAGCAAAGGCCTCGACCAGTTGCTTCAGCTGGCGCATCGACCCATCCTTATCCAGCAGAACTCGCGCTTGCTGAAAACTCGGCACGATCCACAGTGCCTGGTAGGGGTCCGTCAGTTGCTGCTGGACGCCTGCGAGCGTCTTCAAGCTAATGCTAATGAGATGCCCTTCGCGATAGAGAAAGCGCTTGCGCAGTGGTCGAAACGAGTCCGGCACAAAGCAGGCTAAATCGACGTCGCTGTATGGCGTGGCATCTCCTCGCGCATGGCTGCCTCCCAGGAGGATCCCCCGGATCTGATCGGTATCCAGTTCAGCAACCAATGCTTCAAGAAATGTGTCCGAGAGAAAGATGCGCGAAGCCTGATCCTGCCCTTTTGGCTGCTTGCCGGGCAGAGCGTCTTGCATATCTATCATCCTTTCTTGTTAAAACCACTATTTCAATCGCATGCCGTCGAGCAGATGAGCCAGGGTCACTTGCCCCATTCCCTGTCCCTACAAGGCTCCTTGTTTTTACACCAGGGCCCATTATACCTCCAAAGAGCGGAAGAAGCGGTGTATTCGAAACAGGATGGTATATAATGATTGGGGGTTCTAGGGCTTTGTTCAGATGCTTCTTTACAAGTGCCCGCGTTATGGGAAAGAACTCTCTATTTGAAAGGCAGGATGCATGCGCGCGGAAATACTCTCGTGTGGCACCGAGTTATTGCTGGGCCACATCACCGATAGCAACGCCACTTATCTTGCCCAGAGCCTGGCCTCGTTGGGCATCGATCTCTATTTTGTCTCGCAGGTCGGCGATAACCAGGGTCGTATCGTTGAGACATTGCGGCGTGCCTGGGAGCGATCCGACCTGATTATCATGACAGGCGGACTGGGTCCGACCGAAGATGATCTCGCTCGTGAATCGATCAGCGCCCTGCTTGGCGAAACAATGCAGGTAGATCGCGGGCTGGAAGCAGAACTGCGTCGTATGTTCGCGACACGCAGCGCCAGCATGCCCGAGCGCAATGTCAAACAGGCCACGCTGATCCCTTCCGCGCAGGCGCTGCCCAATCCCTATGGCACTGCTCCTGGCTGGTGGGTTGAGAAGGATGGCCATATCATCGTAGCTATGCCCGGCGTTCCCAGGGAAATGTACCGCATGTGGGAGCAGGAAGCCATCCCAAGGCTCGGCCCCCATACGGGCGGCCTCATCTTCACACGTATCCTGCGCGTCTCCGGCCTGGGCGAGTCTATGGTGGAAGAGCGATTGGACTCGCTCATACATAGCAATAACCCTACCATTGCCACCTATGCCAAACCCGACGCAGTTGACGTGCGTGTCACCGCGAAAGCCGGTACCCGCGCGGAGGCCGAGCAGCAGGTAGCAGAGATGGAGGCGCGGGTGCGCCAGGTGCTTGGTCACCATATCTTTGGTGTCGATAAAGAAACCCTGTCCGACGTCGTAGGAAAGCTGCTCCTGGCGCGTAAGCAAACACTGGCCGTCATGGAATCGCTTACAGGCGGACTGCTTGCCAACAGGATTACCGATGTCCCTGCCAGTTCCACCTACTTCATTGGCGGCGTCGTAGCTTACAGTCCCGCCCTCAAAACCCAGATGGGCGTACCCTCCGAGGTCCTGGAGCAGTATGGCGCCATCAGTGAAGAAACTGCGCGCGCCATGGGCCATGGCGTACGCGAACGCCTTGGTGCCGATTTCGGCCTGGGTATTACGGGCGTTGCTGGTCCCGATATGCAGGAAGGCAAACCCGTTGGAACTGTACATATCGCCATTGAAGGCCCCGAGGGCGTGGTTACCGCTATGGGGCCGGGCTACCGCGCCAGCCGCGAGGACCAGAAACGCCTCTCTGTCCTTGCAGCGCTCAACCTCTTGCGCCTGCACCTCACCGGCGTGAAAAAAGGCAGCCCTACCACTTAGCGCGCACCTCCAGGATGGGCGCCTAAATGTAGGGGCGAGGACGTGCTGGATAAATCCGCACTCTACAGCCCTCGCCCTGCCATATTGCCCCCTGGCGTACTATGCTACAGTGACATCTCCCCGCAGCTAAAGCTGGGGGCTTCCAACCGTCACCGGTTGGCTTTTCTGTTTCACGGGACGTTGCGCACAAGGCTCTCACCTTGGGTGTCTTACACATCCTCCACAGACCTGACTTTCCCAGAGCCCCTAGGTAGATGCGGGGTCTTGAACCCCGACTTACTAGTACAAGTGTACTAGGCAGAGACGTTAATGTCAAGCGTTTTGCCTTGGGGAGCATCCCTGGGGCTGGAAGCCCAGGGTTTTACGCTCGATGTGATAAAATAACTATATTGTGATGAAGAGGAGATTTTCTGCGCTTATGACACAGACTGACAATCGTCCACAGGAGCAGTATACGCTATCGCCGGATGACAAGCCACGCCTGCGCTTCGCTCCCAGTCCTACCGGCTACCAGCACATCGGCGGCTATCGCACCGCCCTCTTTGACTGGCTCTACGCGCGTCACACGGGCGGCACATTCATTCTACGTATCGAGGATACCGATATCGCACGCACCGTGGAGGGCTCCGTCGAGTTCCTCGTTGAAGGCATGAAATGGCTCGGGATGGACTATGACGAAGGTCCAGTTGTTGGAGGTCCCTATGGACCCTATTATGAGACCCAGCGCAAGGCCATCTATCAATACTATACCGATCAACTTATCGCTTCGGGTCATGCCTATCGCTGTTACTGCACTCCGGAGCGACTTAAGCAGATGCGTGCCGAGCAGGAAGCGCAGAAACTGCCGCCGCGTTACGACCGCCTCTGCCGCTACCTCACTCCCGAGGAGCGAGCTGCCAACGAGGCCGCCGGAAAAAGCTGGACGGTACGCTTCGCTATGCCTACCAAAGGTGAGACGGTTGTGCATGATGAACTGCGCGGCGACATCGTTTTTAACAACGCCGATCTTGATGATCTAATCATTCTCAAATCGGACGGTTACGCGCTGTACCACCTCGCCCACCTCGTCGATGACCACCTCATGGGCATAACGCACGTTCTGCGCGGCGATGAATGGATTTCCAGTGCGCCGCTTCACGTGCAAATCTACAAGGCTTTTGGGTGGCAGCAGCCGCTCCTGTACCATGTCCCTACCGTGCTGGGCAGCGACAAGAGAAAGCTCAGCAAGCGTCAAGGCGCGCTCTCCTGGGTGGAGTTGAAGAACCAGGGCTACCTGCCCGAGGCCGTGCTCAACTTCCTTGCCCTGATCGGCTGGGCCTACGACGACAAAACCGAACTCTTTACACCCGGGGAGCTGGTTAAAGCTTTCACTCTTGATCGCGTTGGCATTGCCGGGGCCATTTATGACCCTGCGAAGTTGACCTGGATGAACGGAGTCTATATTCGCCGCCTGGCGCTGGATGACCTCACCCGGCGCATCATTCCCTACCTGGAGCGCCCGGAGGCAGAAGGTGGCCTGCCCGATAGTATCCAGCAGCCGCTCGACCGCGAGTATACCTCTCGCGTCTTGCAATTGGAGCAGGAGCGCCTGAAGACGCTCGGAGAAGCCGCCCCCAGGGTAGCCTTTTTCTACACTGATACTTTAAGCTACGATGTTGCATTGCTTGTACAGAAAAAGATGGACGTTGCGAGCACCCGTACTGCCCTGGTCCGCGCCCGCGACCTTCTTGCATCCCTCGAAACATGGACGCATGATGTCATGGAAACACCCATGAGCGACCTGGCGATAAAACTTGGCCTGAGCCGTGGACAGCTCTTCGGTGCGGTGCGCGTTGCCGTCAGCGGCAGCACGGCTACTCCTCCCCTCTTCCAGATGATGGAGGTGCTCGGCCGCGAGCGCTGTATGACTCGTATTGATCAGGCCATTGCAAAACTTGCCTGAATGAGCAAACATATGATGCAGAAAGACTACATCCTCAGGATGATACAACAACTAAGCAGGGTCTTAATTCACGTCCTCCACCTGCGAGAGGTCAAAGACTATGACGGAGCTTTGACCTACATCGACGATGTATTCAAGCAAGCCCTGGGCTTCAGTTCCGATCTCATCAATTCTGTTCCGGATGAGACACTGCTGGCCATGCTCACCTCGTTCGACGTCCTGGACATCGAGAAATGTTTCCTGGTCGCTAACCTGCTGAAGGCAGAGGGCGATATCTACGTCGATCAAGGCGATTTCGATACGAGCTATTATCGCTACTTGAGATCCCTGTACCTCTTCTTCGCCATACTCTTCAGCGACAGCAGTATTAATGATCCCGATATCTTCGTAGAGATAGAGGGCCTGCTGGACAAGCTGGAGGACTACGATTTGCCCGTAGAGATCAAAAGCCAGCTTTTTCAATACTACGAAAGAACTGGCCGGTACTCGCGGGCAGAGGATGTCCTGTTTGAACTTCTTGAAGTGGGCGATGAAGAAAACGAGCCTGAAAGCAACCTGGTCGAACAGGGTATTGCCTTCTATGAGCGCTTGCTGAGGAAGAAAGATACAGAGCTTGTCGCCGGGAATTTCTCGTGGGAAGAGGCCCGGGAAGGACTGGCACAGTTGAAGAATGGGAGGCACTAACCCAGGGCTGTGGCAAGGTCGGGAATAAGCGGGGGTCCAGGGGGCTTGCAGCCGCCTGGCGGAGCGCGAGGGACCTGCCTGGGCGAGGTCGCTGGGGGCGACATCAAGCAGGTACTCCTCTCCTTTCTCCACCTCCCTGCCGCCTGGAGTCTTGCCGTCTAGCTTCCAGCAGCAAAAACTATGTGCCATGACCCACCCAGCCAATTGACATCCATGGAATAGCAGCCTGCTGTCAATACATACAGGAAGCTGCCCCACTCGTACCACCCACTGGCTGGCACTCCATGATACCCCTCATTGCTTGCATCCAGTACCAGAACTGGTTCAGATGGCGGCTGGTCACCTTTGCCCCACCAGGCCGGGGCTCCCGTCGCCAGGTTCTTCACACGAACGATCACTGGCTGCGTCAGGTCTTGACCAACCTCCCACAAAATCTTGGTGCCAGTCCAGACCACATGATAACCCTGTGTGCCAGTATACACGTGCACCTCTAGCGACATTCCGGCCCAGACAGGAGATCGTCCAATCAGCGTCGTGTTCTGCAGAAAGCCTCCCCATCCCTTCGGAAAGCCTTTTGTCCCTGGTACAGCCGTCATCGGACAATTTGTTGGCATCGGGGCGGGTGCTGAACGGGGAGGAGTTGGAATAGGGATCGGTGCCTGCGAAGGCGTGGGAGTAGGAAGAGGAGGGTAGGTGGAGTAGGGCTGTGCAAACGCTGTCAGGTGGGCGCTATCAATGGTGGGTGTAGCTGTGGGCTGCGGCGTCGAAGCGGCTGGAGATGAGCAGCTTGCCAGCACCACTAGCAGCAATGGCATGATCAGGAGCCAGCGGTGTATCATCCAGTGCATAGCAGTCCTCCTTGTGTTGGAAGGAAAAGTAGCATACACACCCTGCTACTCATTCTACATGGCAAAGCTGAAATGGTGCTGAATGTGCCAATTGACTTGTCTCCAGCTCATGTCTGCTGACTGAGAAAAAGACTCTTTCGAGTGCCGAAAAGCAAGCGAATACTATTCACCAAAAGAGGTGGCCATGAGCCTATAGGATATGCTACGAAACTATTGCCGGAATAACGATAAAGTCGCTTGATTACACTTACGTGACACTCCCAATCCCGTAGAACGGGACGGGCTTCTCAGCAACTTCGCTGGTGTGGCCTGTCCCTGGCGGGACCCTCTCCGTGGAAGAGGTGGTTGATCCAGTGACTTGCTGAGACAACATGCACCTATTAGGTTGCATGGGGCGTGCCCGCCCTACTACTACGTCCCACAACGGGATCTTTATGTGCCGTTGCTTGCCGCCGTGAGGGGCTAGGCCGTAGATACGTGACGGAACGAGGAAACGCCACCTGCTCGCCGTATGCCAGCCGATGCATATTGACACTGCCGACTACGTCGCGATGTCCCTTGAACCCACATTTCTTGCACTTCCATACTCTGCTTCTTGGCAATCTGCCGGTGCCGCATATTGCGCTGTCGTTTGAGACTGCCGCGCCGCTTTGTGCAGGTCACAACAGCGATTCCACACCTGGGCGGCTTCCATCTGCGCCGCCTTCAGGCGTTGGAAGAGCGTTGAGGAAAGATGGGGAAATCGATAGATACGAACGGTGTGCATCATGAAACAGTTCCTCTGCTTATTTGCTCAGTGAGAAGGGAAGCAATAGTCCTCTTCCCTCTCACCGGTATCCATTCTCCCTAAGCGCCTGCCAGTTGGTAATGCGCTCTGCTTCCATGCCGCTGTCTGCTGCTGTTCAGACAGAGGTACTCATCCTCCGGCACGGATCGATCCATACCCTCCTGGGATGTGCGTCCAGCGGCCAGAAGTGCTTAATCATGGTCTTAGCCTCTTCGATGTCAGGAAAACACGCATACCTACCCGCAATGCGCAAACACCCATCATGCCTGTGAATACAACACGGTCCCTGCTCGGTGCTGTAGATGGTGTAGCCCTGGTAGGACTCATAGAACAGGGTAAACAGCTGGTCATATCGCTAGTGGACGATCAAAAGAGAAATTACGGATAAATAGCAATTTCTAGGCCTTCGATGGTAAGGGTTGTATCTAATGCTTCCGACAGCGCAGCAGCGATAGCTGCTGCCTTTACGTCTTGAATAGGTTGTCCATCTTCAGCACGCCTCACCGTTCGTTCGTCAATACATGCCCTTTTTGCCAACTCAATTTGTGATAACCTCGCCTTTAAGCGGAATGTGGGATAATAGAAGAAAGTAAGTGTTCTTAATGTCTGCAACCCGCACCAGGCAAGTTTTTCTACCTAGACGAGGTCGGTTGGTGTCATCTATAAAGTCTCAGCACGTCGTGCGCTCCACCACTGCCGATACCTGGCGCTGGCTGTGGCCTGATGTACTGATGCGCATTCTGCCGCTGGGGCTGATACCTTTCGTCTACATCGCCCTCTTTCACCTGCCCCTCGCCTTTTTAGGGCTGACCCCGGGCAATGTACCGCAGCAACTTGCCCTTGGCCTCGGGGTGGGCATCCTCACGGCAGCCTTCGCCGCCGTTTACCGCATGTACATCGTCGGTCCCTGGTTTCGCTGGCCTACGCTCAGCGATCATCTACTGCAAGGATTCTACTACCTGTTTATGAATGGACCGGTCGAAGAGCTATTTTTTCGCGGCTTCCTGTTCGCGGTCGTCACACAGTGGACCGGTTGGATCGGCTGGGGCTGGCTGGTCAGTACCACCACCTATACCCTCTACCATCGCTTAGGCAAATGGAGCTGGCGCAGCATTGGAGGCGTCGGCCTGGCCGCGCTTGTCTTCAGTACCCTCTACATAGTGCAGCCCCAGCCACGCTCTCTGCTCGCTGTCATCATCGTCCACGGCTTCACTACCAGTGGCTTTCTCAGTTGGGGCGACGAATTCATATATCGCGTCTGGAAACACAGGCAGGTGAGCAAGCCCGCTGACCAATCTCGCGAGGAGACCCTGTAAAAACCGTTCAACGGCTCAAGCGCGGCAAAAAACGGCCTGTATGGCTCATATACTCGCGATAGCGGTCGCCAAACTTCTCGATCATTACCATCTCCTCGCGCTTGATACGCGAGGCAACAACGAGCGTCAGCCCCATAGTGGAGGCCTGCCCGATGAACCAGTTTGCCGATAGGAGAAAGAAAGCTACTAGCAATACATACATCGTCGAATAGAGAGGGTGTCGCACCCAGCGATACGGTCCTTCCACAACCAGTATGTGCTGCTCGCGCAGATGCAGCGTGGCAGAAAAGTTCTCACCCAGCGTGTGGTGTGTCCACAGCATGAGCAGCAGCCCGAGCACAGCGAGGCCTGCTCCTGTCCAACGCAGCCACACTGGCAGAGGCAGCGCAGACCAGGCCATCCATTGCGGATACGCTATGTACTCAACCAGCATAGTCAGTAAGAGAAAGCCAAGGATGCTGCACAGTGCCATGTTGAGACAACTCTCCCTGAAGGTAATTGCATCGCCCGATGACGATCCATGTAGAGCCTTCATGATCGTAATGCGATGATAGTAACCCCGGATACAGGCCATCAAAATTAATACTAACGCGAAAATAATTCTGAAGATGCCGTCGTTTGCCAGCATAGCGACCTCCACATCATAGTTTTGTAGAAGTGACCCGATCTCATGCGCGTAAAAAAAGTTTTTTTATGCTGCTAAAAATAAAATAAACATAAGAATAAAATATTGTCAAGAGCTAGGGATCTGATATCCACTCATCATGCTTCTGGCGGGCCTGCGGCCCGCTTGGAAAGGAGAGGGTGAGCGAGGATTACCTGCCCCCCAGGCAGGGTCCCACGCGCTCCGGCAGGAGGCTTCGCTCCCTGCACCCCTAGTTATGGGTGGATGCCAGCTAGAGATGGGTTGTGATACAATCAAAGCGGAGTCCACAAAAATATAGCCCAAGGAGCCGCTATGACTACGTACACGCACATCACTGTTGAACGCTCTTTCCAGGATAAAGTCGCTACCGTTACTATGCGTCGTGCGGAGGTGCATAACGCCCTCAATGCACAATTGATCGCGGACCTGCAGGCTGCATTTACCGACCTGAGTACTGACGAGCGATTGCACGCCGTTGTGCTAACTGGAGAAGGTCGCTCATTCAGCGCTGGGGCAGATGTCAAGATGATGGCGGAAGCAGCTGCGCTGGATGAGGATCAAAACATCCATGATGCTCTGCGCCTGGCGGATGCTTTCGATAGCATTAACAATTTCCCCTGTCCGGTGGTAGCCCGTGTCAATGGCACTGCCATGGGTGGCGGCCTGGGGCTTGTCTCTGTCTGTGATATCGTCATTGCCGCCGAAAGTGCGCGCTTCGCCTTTAGCGAGGTCAGGTTGGGCATTGCTCCCGCTGTTATCTCGCCCTACATCATCCGCAAAATTGGCGAGGCTAATGCTCGCGTTCTCTTCGTGACCGGTGAGCGCTTCAGCCCGGCTCGCGCTCGCGAGGTCGGCCTCGTCCATTCCGTTGTGCCATTGGAAGCTCTTGACGATGCGGTAGGCAAGGCGCTCAATGAGGTACTCCAGGGAGGACCGCACGCTATCCGCGCCTGCAAAGCGCTCGCGTTGAACGTCGCTCACATGGATCATGACACGGCTCGTCAATATAGCGCGCGGATGATTGCCATGCTGCGTGTGAGCGAGGAAGGGCAGGAGGGTCTGCGCTCATTCCTGGAGGGACGCAAGCCCGTTTGGGCATCGTGAACCGTTTGTTCTCGGGCTCTCCTCATTTCCCGTAGGCAAGACCTACAGGAGAATTATGAGTGGATGTCGGTCTAGCCGGGTAGACAAGCCAGAGTAGAATGAAAGAAGATGACCTTTTTGCTCATAATATCTATAAACTAAGTTAAGTTAAGGAATTGCTGGCATGCAGTGAGAGCCTGTCTGATTCTCAGAGTCTTCGCCTTCTTTCTCCGGATGCTCGCGCGGCTTCGCCGCGCAAAAATTTATTTTATTTTGTGGAACATGCGCGAGGCGCATGTTCCACAAAATAAAATAAATCAGGCGAACGCGAGCAAGCGATCGTGATGGAAATCAGACAGATTCTGATCAAGAAAGGTTTGATATATGCAACAACAGCCTAACCCTCGTTCACGCGCATTCTCGCTGTTTCGTCCTCGCCCACTGGAAGAGATCCCGCAAACTTATGCCTGGTTCGAGGAGATGCGGACGAATCGTCCAGTCTTCCAGGACGAGGTGATGCCCCTGTGGCAGGTCTTTCGTTACGAAGATGTGTCAGAGGTCCTGACCGACTATGCCCGTTTTTCTTCCAAGCCACTTGGAGCCTTTACCGGTTCGTTTCTCGAAGACACATTAGTGACGAAAGATCCACCAGACCACCGCAAACTGCGCAACCTGGTTAACCAGGCGTTTACGCCGCGAGCAGTTGCTCGCCTTGCAGATCGTATCACCCAGATAACGCAAGAGCTGCTGGAGCAGGTACGACCACAGGGCAAGATGGATATTGTCTCAGATATCGCCTTTCCATTGCCCGCCAAGGTCATCGCGGAGATGCTCGGCGTGCCGTCCGGAGATTGGGATATCTTTCAACGCTGGGCGCGCGTTGACAGTTCAGATCCCGCTGCCGCCCGGCAGGAGGGGCGATCCATGCAAGGGGAGATGTTTGACTACTTCTCTAGATTGCTGGAGGAACGGCGCCGCGTGCCGCGCGAAGACCTGGTCAGTGCATTGAGTGTGGCCGAGATTGACGGGGAGCGCTTGAGTGAGTCCGAGCTGGTCCGTTTCTGCATGCTGCTGCTGGCTGCCGGGCAGGAGACTACCAAGAACTTGATCGCCAATGCCATTGTGTGCTTTACGGATCATCCTGGCGCGATGGAACGGCTGATCCGCGAGCCCGCCTTGATGCCCACGGCGATAGAAGAGGTGCTCCGCTACCTGCCCCCGGTGTGGTTTCTTTTCCGCCAGACCAGGACAGGCGTCGAACTGGGAGGACAACATATTCCGGCCGACCAGGTCTTGCTGGCCTGGACAGCTTCAGCTAACCGTGATCCGGCCCAATTCCCTAATCCCGATAAGTTTGATATTCAACGTGAGCCCAATCGGCACCTGGCCTTTGGGCACGGCATCCACTTCTGCGTTGGCGCTCCCCTGGCTCGCCTTGAAGCCAGGATTGTTTTGCCAATGATGCTAAAACAACTCAGAGACCTGCGGCGAGTGGAAGGCGTCCCGATTACAGTCCATACGGGAATCGTCTTCGTGATCCGATCATTGCCCGTCACCTTCCAGCCTCAGTAGAAAAAGACCAGAAAAGGTGAGAGAGGCACAGGTCATCATTAAAACATGAGAAACCATTGCTACATAGAAAGCGGGAAAAAACGTGAAGGAGTGCGATCATGACAACCCAGGACAGTCCGCCCAGCTTTGCACGAGACATCCGGCCGCTGTTCCGTGAAAGTGACAGGGAATCAATGGATTTCGCCTTCGACCTCTGGGATTTCCACGATGTCAGGGCTCATGCTGAGGACATCCTTGAGCGGCTGACAGAGGGCACGATGCCGTGCGACGAAGAGTGGCCCGAGGAGCAGGTTGCCCGATTTCGCCGCTGGGTCGAAGCCGGAATGCCCGCTTAGTACTGCCGGTCATGCCGTTTCATTTTGAGATGTACAAAAAGAGAGATACATCCTGGTACGGCTTTGCTCTCGATCTCAACTGGACGGCGCGTGCTCTGGCCGATATTGCCGAGGCGCTCAAACGGTACGACCGCCCACGGGAGCTGGGGAAGCTAGAGATCAGCGTGACGCCACCTCAAGGAACGATCACCCTGGAGAACGCGAAACGGTACGCCGACCTGGGCGTTGACCGGCTGATCATCTTTCCACCACAGCTCAGCGAAGTCGATCTGAAAGAGTTAGTCTCGCGGATAGGCGAGACTGTTCTTGGTCGCATGTGACTGTTGATGGCTTCTGCGTTGCAAATGGCGCTTTGCTCATCTGGGGGCCGTCCCGTTTCTCTGCTGGTCCTGGGACGTTGCAGCGCTTTGGGACAGTCGGGACTGTTGGGTCAGGTGTTGCTTGTGGATCGGCATCCTGGTCATTTTCGGGGCCAGGGGCCGCCGGGGTAGTTGGGACAGATGGGATAGTTGAGACAGGGGATGTTGTCGCGGCGGAGTTGTCGTATGCAGAATACTGCGCCAGTTCGGGATCAGGAGCTGCCGGAAGAGTTGGGGCAGTAGGGACAGGGATTTCTGTTTGCTCCCGATCTTGTTGCTGGCGGAGAAATGTATCTAATTTTTTGAGGTCCATGGGAGAATCCTTTCGTGGAAGGGAGAATGAGGAGGAACGAGAGGTTGTTCCTGCTGGGGCCTGGTACGAAGGGGCGATTGGGTGCCCGGGTTGGTGGTTGGAAGACGAGAGGTGATGGAGCAAGCCGGGGTCTTGCTTCTATAGACAGTATAGCACGGGGTACCAAATGGGGGCGCGTTCCCCACCGCGGGCGCGATGAATCGCGCGGCTATGCCCCTCAGCAATGTTCGGGAAGATTGAGCTAGAATGTAACTTGCCGTGATTAAAGGCTCTTATACAGCTGCCTCCTCGTGTGTTAATTTTTGTTAAATATCATCAATATTATACCTAGAATGAAGAGGAGTGAACCTATGCCTCCGAAGAGCAGCGAGACAAACCATAAATACGAAAAGGATCGGATATGCGCACGATAAGGATTACTGGGGTCGTAGACCACAGGCACCTCCTGCCCAACCCGGAATCGTGGTGGGTTAGACATGCGTACCGATGGAAGCGAAACAGTTTCACCTGTCTGCGTGGTAAAGGTAATTTTTGGTTGATAGCTATGTCCATCGACCAGGTGCTTTAAAATCACTTCATTGACGACCCCAGAGGTCGTGTGTGCTGTCCGCAGAAAACGAAGGCGGCGGAGAAAAGCGAAGGCCCCAATACTTCCAGGCAAAAGCCCAATGGCGATAAGCAAAAGCCCCAACTGGAAAGAGGTTGACACAGGTTTTCTCCTTCTGGAAAGCGAAAAAACGGGAAGCTTCTCCTTATTATATGCTATACTGCTGATAAAATCCCGGGGCGGTGTCGATATATGTACGGGCGACGCTTGCTGTTGCCCAACAAGCGTTAACCTAAGACGCCAGCCCGGGATGCCGTAGGGGCGAGGGTGGTTGGGATGGGTGGGGAACGCCATCCGGGGGATGGTGTGCAGGCCTTTATGGTCGCCCGTTGCTGGTGTGCGATCCTGCCGGACAGCAGGAGACCGTCAGGGAAGGCGGGCGGCCATAAAGGTGGTATATAATTTCCCATCATCACCAGGTTTCCCATCATCGTACCCAGGTGGTTGAGATGGCCTCTTAACGGCCTGGAGGCTGTAGACACGATGAGAGTACAGAGGGGTCGTGAAGACGGAAAATCATACAGGTGGTGATCAGCTTTTCCCTGGGTTGATGTGTATTGTGCGACCACCATCCGGGGCCGGGGAAATTCGAATCTCAACATGTTCACAAAAATTTTAATTGCCAATCGCGGGGAGATAGCTCTTCGCATCATAGCAACCTGCCGCGAAATGGGAGTGCAGACGGTGACCGTCTACTCTGATGCTGACCGTCATGCTTGCTATGTTCAAGAGGCCGACGAAACTTACCACATCGGACCCGCGCCCGCGGCACAGAGCTACCTGCGTATCGATAGCATCATCGATGCGGCCAGGAACAGCGGAGCCCAGGCTATTCATCCCGGCTACGGCTTCCTCTCCGAAAATGTCGCCTTTGTCGAGGCGTGCGAACAGGCTAGCATCGTCTTCATCGGCCCGCCTGCCGATGCCATGCGCTTGATGGGATCCAAGATTGCCGCCAAGCAACTGGCGCAGGCGGTCAACGTGCCCACCGTGCCCGGATACAACGGCGAGAGCCAGCTCGACGCCGTGCTGCTGCGCGAGGCGGAGCGCACTGGCTTTCCCCTGCTCATCAAAGCCTCTGCCGGAGGTGGCGGCAAGGGTATGCGCGAGGTACACAGCAGTGCCGAATTCCCGGAGCAATTGGAGGGTGCAAGGCGCGAGGCCCAGATAGCCTTCGGTGATCCCACCGTCTTCCTTGAGCGCCTGCTTCACGAGCCGCGCCACGTCGAAATCCAGGTGCTCGGCGATCTCTCCGGTCACTTGATCCATCTTGGTGAGCGCGAATGCTCCATCCAGCGCCGCCACCAGAAGATAGTCGAGGAGAGTCCATCCGTTGCCCTGACACCAGCTCTGCGCGCCGAGATGGGGGCCGCCGCGGTACGTCTTGCAAGGGCCGCCGGGTACGTGAACGCGGGCACCATCGAATTCATGCTCGATGCAGAAGGGCGCTTCTATTTCCTCGAGATGAACACGCGCTTACAGGTAGAGCATCCCGTCACAGAACTGGTCACGGGCTTAGATCTTGTGCGCCACCAACTGCTCATCGCGGCGGGTCAGCCACTCGACCTTGTCCAGGAGCAGGTCCACCCGCGCGGGCATGCCATCGAGATGCGTCTCTACGCCGAGGATCCCGCGCAGAACTTCCTCCCTTCCACCGGTACCGTGACACGCTTTATTCCCCCTGCTGGCCCTGGCATACGCGTGGACAGCGGCATAAAAAGCGGCGACGAAATCACGCAATTTTACGACCCTATGCTTGCCAAGCTGATTGTCTACGGCGAGGACCGCCCGGCTGCTATCGCGCGCATGCGCTCTGCACTGGAGCAGACCGCTGTTTTCGGCGTCAAGACAAATGCCCCATTACTGCACGCTATCGCTACCCATCCCGCTTTCCAACAGGGGCGTACCCATACCGGCTTCCTGGACGAATATGACCTGGCAGGTGAGAACGATAATATACAGAGTCCACCTCTACAGGACCCGGTGCTGGTAGCAGCCGCCTTGTATGATATTGCGCATGATGCAATGCCCGGCGCAACATCAAACCATCATTCATCGCCGGCAACAGCGATCTCCGTGAATCCCTGGCACACTATAGGACCCTGGCGCATGACAGGTGAAAGCAGGCGGATCGCCTATCGCTATCAAGGAGAAGAACACCGTGTTGCAGTCCAGCCGCTGCAAAATGGGACTGCAGCGAATAGTTGGAGCGTCCAGGTTGACGACCACCCGGCACAAGATGTCGCGTACACCTCCGGCGGCGATGACCTCGTGCTGCTCCACCGGGGAGCAAAACAGCTTCAGGCCCACGTGCAGCATGTCGATGGCGAGACGCAAGTATTTTTACATGGGCAATTGTATCGCCTGGAGCGGAGGCAGCCGCCCAACGTGGACGCAGTTGCGCGTGGGAGCAGCGTCGCCAGCTCGCAGAAAGCGCTCACCGCGCCCATGGCCGGAACCATTGCCAAAGTCCAGGTGTGCGATGGGGACATGGTGCAGCAGCGCCAGGTACTTGTCGTTCTCAGCGCTATGAAAATGGAACATACCATCGCCGCCCCCTACGCGGGCAAGGTACGGCACATCTACTACCAGGAGGGCGATGTTGTCAAAGGCGGAGCCGTCGTTGTCGAAATGGAATGAGCGGAAAGGATAAACTACCATGCAGCTAGGTTTTATCGGTATCGGCGTCATGGGTCGACCCATGGCCCTCAATCTCCTCAAAGCGGGCTATCACGTCACCGTCTTCGCGCGCCATCCTGAGAAGCCGGAGGTGCAGGAGGTGCTGGACGCGGGTGCGAAACTGGCTCCTTCGCCTCGTGCCGTCGCGATGGCCTCGGATGTCGTCATCACTATGGTCCCCAATTCTATGCAGGTCGAGGAAGTAGTGGCGGGTCCTCACGGAATACTTGAGGGTGCGCGCAAGGAGCTGATTATCATCGATATGAGCACAATTGCTCCAGCCATGAGCCGTAAGCTGGCCGAGATGGCATCAAAGCGTGACGTGCACTTCCTCGATGCGCCTGTCAGCGGCGGCTCAATGGGTGCGGTGAACGGCACACTCACCATCATGGCCGGCGGTGAACGGGAGATATTTGAGCAGGCGCGGCCGGTCCTGGAGGTAATGGGCAAAAAGGAGAATATTTTCTACGTCGGCCCCAGCGGCTCAGGTGAGGTCGTGAAAATTGTCAACAACATTCTCTGTGGGGCCATCGCCGCGGCCATAGCCGAATCCTTCGTGTTGGGAGTCAAGGCAGGAGCCGATGTAGACACCATGGCAAAGATAATCGGCGCGAGCACCGGCGCGAGCTGGCAGCTTGCCAATCAGTTCCCCGTACGCGCCTTCAACGGCAGCTTCCAGCCCGGTTTCATGACTGACCTGCTGCACAAAGACCTGGGGCTCGCGCTCGACCTGGCTGCCGAGAATCAAACACCGGCAGTCATGACCGCCCTCACGCGCCAGATGTACGAGATGGCCCGCGCCGCCAGCTATGGCCGCGAAGATTATACTTCCCTGCTGAAGGTATTGGAACAAATGGCCGGTGTCGAAGTAAGATCGACGTAGCGACGGTGGAAGCTGCCAGTGGGAAGGCAGCTCATACACTTTCCATGGCGATGCTCATAACGCTTTCATGACACTTCCTCCTCATACTAGTACCAGAGAGGCGAGGGGCGTCAGCCGGGCAGTGGCCCGAAACCCTGCCAGGTGGCCAGTGGGATATGACATGCCCAACGACTCCCCAACTGAGCGTGCTGCTCGCGCCGCTGGAAGAGCAGCTTCCTGCTGGGAACGCCATCGTCTTGCAGAGGAACAGGCGAACAGCACTGAGAGCGATGATGAAGGAGGAACAACTATGGGTATGTTACGCATCATATCAAAGCGTGGGGATGAGCGCCTGCTCTGGAATGAACAGGACGCACTGGCCAGTGATGCCGAAGCGCTGGCAGCGCTGCGAGAAGCAGAACGCATCTTTGCACGAGAGCGGGCCCGGGGCGCAACAGCTTTTCGCGTCGAGCCGGAGAAGCCGGTCGAGCGACTTGAGCAGTTTGACCAACAGGCCTCGCAGATTATCCTGGTCCCACGGGTCGTTGGGGGATGAAGGTGGCAACGCTCATCTATGTTTCGCTTGGGATCAGCATATGCGTTTCCCTCTTGCTATTTTGGCAGTTCAAATCACGCGCGGACCGACGGGCGTGCCAGCTTCTGCGTGCAGTCCTCACCCAGGAGCAATACCGCCAATTGTTCCGGTGGGGCTACATCGATATCAAGAGCCCGAGTGCTCCACAGCGCTTCTACCGCGTGCCGCAGGTTCCTGGGGTTGTGCACATGATAGAAAATGGGAGATTACAAGCGAATCTCTGCCTGCAACCGTTTGATTGGGTACCCGACGCCGATTTCGTGGTCATTCACAAGCTCATGATTGAGGCAGATGAGGAGACCTATCTGCAGAAGGCCAATAGGATTGTGCCGATTGGTACAACCACATTAAATGGGGGAGACCTGGTTGAGATGAGCAGGTTTTTCATGGTTTATCACCTTTGACAACCGATAAATCGGCCCCTACGGTTATTCCCCGATGAATTTGTTCATCGTGAGATACTGCCAGGCATCCATCGGCGCGGTCCCTTATTATGCAGCTCCCAGAATCAGCGTATGCGCAATCGACATGCCGAAGACAAGCGCTGCTGCCAGGCCAAAGTAGGCGATAGAGAGGGCAATGCGCGAGCTGACTGGCACATTGTAGTATTCCTTCATCCCGGGCGTGTTAGCAGTTCCCCGCCGTGTCCAGAACTGTGTTGCAGCCATAATAACAAATAGCAGCAGCCAGATGGAGAAGTAGCCGTTGAGCCACTGCCAGATCTGGAAGGCGAGCAGGCCCAGGAAGCCGATGATCCAGACGCGCCGGTCGATTGCACCCAGCACACGCCCACCGTCGAACGGCAAAGCTGGTATCAGGTTGAACAGGTTCATAAAGAAACCGAAGTAGGCCAACGCTGCCCATATCGTGGGCACATGGGGCGTCAACTCGGCCATGAACAGGCAGGCGCCTGAAGCGAGCGCGCCCGCTACAGGTCCGGCAATACCAACCTCCGCCTCGTCTCGTGCGTTTTTCGGCATCTGCCGCATGAAGACCGCCGCCCCCAGCAGCGGTACAAAAATCAAGCCCCCGACAGGTATGCCTTTCAACTTCATGACAAGCGCGTGACCCATCTCGTGAATGAACAGCAATGCCACTAACCCGACAGCGAAGGGCCAGCCAAAAATGAGCGAATAAACAGCAATAGAGAATAGCGCTGAGAAGCCGGCCCAGCCAAACTTGAGCAGGAATGCCAGACCTTTCAGTTTCAGCAGCAGCGCTCCAATCGAAGCCCCAATGCCACCCAGGCCTGCCAGTCCCTTGCGTTTCTTGCCCGCCTCTGCCTTGCCGCGTTCGGCTGCCTCGCGCTGCTCGGCGCCCGCATCTATCGTATAGCCTTCCATACTTGCAGGCCCGCGATACTCATCCATCATACCTGGGCCTTGATCATTGACCAGGGTCGGGCCATTGGCGTAATCAGCATAAGACTCCACGGGGGGCCTTGCCGGATGCGCACGTTGATTGGCATAAGGCATTGAAGATCCGTCCTGGCGATAGTAGTCAGGATCGGCATAATCTATTTTGTTTGGAGTTTCTCCATATTCTTGATAATCGTTGGTGTCCCAGGGCATCGTTCGTCTCTATTCTCGCTCGTCGCGTAAACGTTTCCTTATACGTGATATCATTGTATCACAGTTATTGGGGCCTGACGTGAAACATGGCTATGTCGTCAGGGCTTTCCAATGCTGGCGGTTTTGCTCCCCGCCCCCGAAAAATGTGAGAGAAAAAAGCGGTGGGTGGGGGTTGGCCAACCTGAGAAGGTTCTTTTGTCAGAACTGGAAAGCCCTGGTTATGTTGTCCTGAACCGGCCTACAATGCAATGTGGAAAAACGAGCTAAGTAGCAACAACACCACGAGCAGCGAAATCACAACTACCGTTGCCCACGCAATCACGTTGCGCACAGGACCGTTCACGTGCCGCCCCATCAGGCGCCGGTTGTTGACCAGCAAAACGATAAAGGTGAGCAGGATGGGCGACATGGCGGCATTCACATCTTGCAGGATCAACAGCACCTGCACGAGATGGTCAGGCAGGCCTGGGATGAGAGTCACCAGCACGCCCAGGATAATCATACCCGTAAAGATACTCTGGAAAACGGGCGCCTCGCTGAAACTGCGTGAGACTCCCCGCTCGAAACCGAAGGCCTCGCAGATACCATAGGCGGTGGAGAGCGGTAAAACCGCCGCTGCCAATAGTGAAGCTCCAAACAGCCCTAAGCCGAAAAGCAGCGAGGCATATTGTCCCGCGAAGGCCTGCAGCGCTATGGCCGCGTCAAGTACGGTATTGACTGCATGTGGGTAGAGCGCGGCTCCGGTGGCGATGATCACGAAGGCTGCAATAAGTATGGAGAAAATCGTGCCGCTATAGAGTTCAATCTTCTCATAGACATATTCTCCGGCATGGATACCCTTATCGGCAACGGAGGACTGTACAAAAAACTGCATGTATGGGCTGATTGTTGTTCCGATCAACGTTACAAGGGCGAACAGGTAGCCTGCACCTGTTACCCTGGGGGACGCGAGTTGGTGAGCCACCTGCCCCCAATTGGGGTGAGCCGCGAAGGCCGCCGGGATGTACGCCAGGAACCCCAGCGACATCACCAGGAAGACTGTCTCAACGCGCCGGTAGGAACCCCTGGTGACCAGCCACCATAGTATCAGGCCCGCCAGGGGTACGACAACATAAATCAGAGGAGTATGTACATCGTTAGCCAGTACCTGTACGCTGGCAGCGATACCCAGAAACTCGGTTATCGTCACGCCGGTGTTGGCAATCAGCAGCACAAGCATGGCCAGCGCGGCCCAGCGTACCCCGAATTGTTCGCGAATCAGGTCAGACAATCCCTTGCTGGTCACGGCGCCCATGCGAGCGCACATCTCCTGCACAATCGCCAGGCAGAAGCCGGTAATGGCGAGCGCCCACAGCAGGTTATACTCGTAACTGGCCCCTGCCGTGGCAAATGTGGCAATGCCGCCCGCGTCGTTGCCTGCATTGGCGGCAATCAATCCAGGCCCCAGGATGGCGAAGAGTTTGAATATGGGCGAAGAGCGGCTCAAACGAAAACGAAACCGCGCCTGCTTTTTACGTTCAGCGCGGCCTCTGGCGCGAAGTTCTTGTGCTTTCTGGCGTGGTGTTTCCATGGGGCACACACCCAGGAAAGAAGAGACGTGAGACTGTTCTTACCTGTCCTTTCTATCATTCGTCCTCGTAACTGATAATACCACCCTCTCTATAATTGTGACAAGGGCCAGCCTTTGATCACCTCAGTTGTTCCAAAAACTCGATCACCACGCGATTGAACTCCTCCGGTTTCTCCATGTTCGGATGGTGTGCCGTGCCTGGGATCACTACCTTCTTTGCACCCGCGATACCTTTCTCGAGCGTATCCGCGATCATCAGGATAGCCTCCGCGTCCTGGCCGCCGGCAATGATGAGCGTGGGTACGTGTATCTCTGAGAGACGACCTGCCGCAGGCGGTTCCATTTCCTGCGGGCGCACGTCTTCGTCGTCACCGCGCTCGTAGTTGCGTGTCGTCATGGCGCGCACGCGTTCGCGTACCCGCGGATCGACCTGCTGCGGCGTGCGATATGGCCCATCCGTCCATAGCTGGAGCGAGATCTCGACCGAACGCGCGATGTCGCCGCGTTTGAATGCCTCGTCCATCGCCGCAAACTTCGCCTTGAGTTCCTCGTCAGGCTCACCCCATTCAAACCCGCTCAACCCTGCTCCGACCGTAATCAATGCGTCGACCATCTGAGGATATTGCAGTGTGAAGTCGATGGCAAGTGCGCCGCCCATCGACAGACCCAGTATATAGGTTTTCTCGATTCCCAGGAATTGCAGCAGGCTGTACAGGTCGCGTTCCATCGAATAGGGTTCCATGCCGCTCTTGAGCATACCCGAGTCCCCAAAACCACGAATATCGTAGCGGATCACTTGGAAATGGCGCGCGAATTCCTCGAATTGACCATCCCACAGGTGGTGGTCCACCAGCCCGCCGTGATTGAGTACAAGCGGGTGTCCCTCGCCCGCGACTTCATAATACAGGCTGGTGCCATTTACTTCTGCAAAGCCTTTCTGTAGCTGTTCTGCCATAACGCTTCTCCTTCATCTTTTACCGGCGTCCATCAGAGGTATACTCCTCAGGGCGAATCTCCACGTATTTGCGGAACCACTCCAGGGCTTTTTCCCAGTACGCAAACCATTGGCTCGGCTTTGTGGTTCCAACGTGCCAGGCAGCAGGTACACGCACGAACTCAACCGGAACCTTGCCCATCATCTTCAACGTCATATAGAATTGTTCCGATTGCTCGATGGGGCAGCGTAAATCACCTTCGGGATGCAGGAACAGCGTCGGCGTCGTCACACGAGCAGCATGTGTCAGTGGTGAACGCTCCCGGTAGTAGGTTTGGCGTTCCGGGTCCCACGGATAGCCTTTTGCTTGCAGTGCCTGCCAGAAGCCGACATCGGACGTTCCAACAAAACTTGCCAGGTTGGAGATCCCGGCCATCGGCGCCGCCGCTTTGAAGCGCTCTGTCTGCCCAATGGTGTACATAGACATATAGCCGCCGTAGCTGTATCCTGTTACCACCATCCTTTCGGGATCCGCCACACCGCGTGCAACGCACTCATCGACGCCACGCATGATATCCTGGAAGTCCCAGCCGCCCCAGTCACCTTCTACCTCGCGCATAAAGGCCTGTCCACAGCCCGTACTTCCATGCGGGTTACAATAGAAGACCGCGAAACCCTGTGCCGCGAAGTACTGGAAGAGGCTATCCATGCCCACACCAAATGCCCATTGAGGCCCGCCGTGGATAGCCAGTAGGAGGGGGTAACGCACTCCTTCGCGCGCCCCGACAGGACGAATGAGCCAGCCATCGATCTCATCGTTATTCGACCCGCGATACTTCACGCGCTCAGGCTCGCTCCAGGTAAACTCGGCCAATCGGTCATCGTAGAGGTGGGTAAGGCGCACCGGCTCACCCGCGCCATCAGCGCCCAGTGGCAGCAAGTACAGCTCCCAGGGATGCAGGGGCAACTCTTGAGCCAGCAGCAACCCGCGTTCGTCGGGGAGCAGCGCCTGGAAGTAGATTAAGTGCTCGCCCACGGACAGGGGCCTTACCGTCTTCTGTCCCATATCCATGCGGTAGACATTCACACAACCCCGTTCCGTGAGGACGAAATAGACGCGCTCGCCATCCGGGCTCCACTGCGGGCGATAAGGACCGGGCCACCCGAAATCGCCGGAAGCATCGGGGAGGGCCGGATTGTCTAAATCAGCCGTCAGATTCTCGATCTCACCCCCATCTCGCGAGACAAGGTAGAGACGCGCATCACAGCCTCCCTCGATACGCAAATCTTGCGCGGCGACCAGCATCACCTTGTTGCCATCCGGCGACCAGGCATACGAGGCTACCTGTAACGTCCCATCAGTGATGCGGCGAGCCTCGCCCGCCTCACGACTGATGACCCATACGTCGTCAACAAACGAGCGGTCACGGTCTTCAGCAAGGTTGCACAACACGCTGATCTCAGCGCTATCAGGTGTCCAGGAAGGCTGCTTACGATCAACGTCATCTGCTGTGAGGCGGCGAATCGCAGCCGCGTCGATCAAGCCATCACCAGAAGCAGGCGCAGGCATGACAAACAGCTGGTTGAACTTCTCGAAGAAGCCACGGCCATCTTCGCGGTACCAGACCTTCGTCGTCGAGCGCAGGCGGATACGCTCTTCCTCCTCGCGCTTTTTCTTCTCGGCTTCTTCCAGGGGTTTGCGTCCGGTCAACGCCTCGTCATCATCGGTCGGCGAGACCATAGCCGTGAAGGCAATCCACTGCCCATCCGGCGACCACGCGGCCTCGCTGACGCCGTTGAGCATGTTCGTCAGTTTGCGTGCCTCACCGCCATCAGTATTGATCAGCCAGAGCTGGTTCTTCTCTTCATCACGGTCTGAGAGGAACAACAGGCGCCTGCTATCTGGCGCCCAGACTGGTTGCGTGTCGTTCTTGACGCCGCTCGTTAACTGGCGTGGTTCGCCTACAGCATGTCTTTGCTCGTCGAGTTGTAGGAGGTAAATAGTGCTATGACGTTCATTCTTCGCCTTATCAAGGCTGTGTGTGACAAAGGCCACCCGCCTTCCATCCGGCGAGAGGGCTATATTACCCATCTCCTTGAAGGTCCAGAGATCATCGGCGGTAAGTTTGCGCTGTGCTGTCATGAAAAGGTCCTCCTTTCGAATACCCCAAAATAGTGCTCAAAGAAACGCGCTGGATTCACTGCCAGGGCTACCTCGTGCCTGGGCGCTGTCAGATGCTCGCCAGGTACATCTTTGTGTGTAGAGGCGGCGCCTGCCCCCGTGCTGGCCGGCTCCCAGTAGGTCAATCCTGCCAGGCGCTCACTGGCGAGCTCGACCTCTACGGTCCCCTGCTTGAACGTACAGATCGCGTCATCGAAAATAGTTGTGGCGGCCAGCGGATCATGAAATGTTATGCTGTCCTCGTGCTCAAACCACACTCCGGCAAAGTCGAGCACAGGATGCAGCAGCGGCGCGCTGCATTTCTCCCTGAACAACTGCGCGCTCATGTTGACTTGCGTGGTGACATCGAGCCCGATAGAGCGGTGACTGCTCACTCCAGCACGGTAGACCATCTCCGCTGCGTGCGGATCATTCAGCGCATTCCATTCACGAGGACCAACGCCTGGCAAAGTGTTCGTAAATATCCCGCACATCATCACCAATCCTTTGAGCAGCGCCGGGATTTCCTCGTCCATGGCAAAGAGCAGCGCGATGTTGGTGAGCGGGCCGATAGTCAGCAGCACGACCTCGCCAGGATGGGCACGAATGGTCTGGCGCAAAAACTCCACGGTCTGTCCACGCGGGAATGTCGTATCGTGATCCCACTTATGCAGTGCGCGGGCCTGCGGTGCGTCTGGCTGCTGTTGCGGAGCCAGCAGCGGATACTCCACACCAGGAAAGACGGGGATGTGTTTCCCGGCCACTTTACAGAGCGCACTGGCAAGCATCGCCCTCTTCTCAGCTTCGCCGGTGACCGTCGTAATGCCGAGCAGCTCGCACTCGGGCTGGGCCAGTAGATAGGCCAGGCAGAGTGCGTCGTCGATGTCGCTGCCGATGTCGGTATCCAGCAGTAGCTTTATGGGCATGTCGAATCCTCCTCAGGTGATATAGAGATATCTTATCACCTGAGCGTGTCTACCTGAACGTTTCTTGCCTTTGGTCCCACCACTTCCGGCTGGTAATCCTCCCCTCTGAGGAAAATAGAGAGCTTGATGGCCTTCGGCGGGAGAACAACTCCCGCCTCTTACCTCAATGACAATTTGCTGTACTTCTTGCCCGCCGAGTCCTATAATTTTTATCAATCCGGCCCGTAAAACCCCTGGCTTCAGCTATGGGGATATAAGGGCCGTTCCTTGTTTGGGGCTTGGGATGTGGGGCTATCCCCTTGACATGTAGCCATATTAATGTTAAAATAGCTATATGAAAGATGAGATAAAGACGTTGACCGTTCGATTCCCTGCTCCCCTGTTGGAACAGATACGAGCGGTCGCCAAACAGAATAATCGCTCGCTCAATGGCGAAATTTTGACTGCCTTGGCTTTGCACATCAAGAAACAGCGAAAGGGCCAATAGTTCGTGAGCAAGAAGACCAAGCGGGCCTACAAATTCCGGTTCTATCCGACCGATGAGCAGAAAAGCATGCTTGCTCAGACGTTCGGATGTATCCGCTTTGTCTACAACTGGGGTCTCTCGAACCGTAAAATAGCCTATTTTCAGCATGGACAGAGCCTCTACTACAACGATCTTGCTGCCATGCTCGCCTCTCTCAAGAAACAGTATCCATGGCTTGCTCTTGTCTCTTCCGTTCCCATACAGCAAGCTTTGAGGCATTTGGATAGGGCGTTTGTCAATTTCTTTGAAGGCCGTGCTGAGTACCCCACGTTCAAGAAAAAACGCAACGAGCAGTCGGCTACCTATGCTTCCAATGCCTTCAAATGGGATGGGAAGACGCTCTCTTTGGCTAAGATGAATGAGCCTCTGGATATTGTCTGGCATAGATCGCTGCCCAAAGGCAGCAAGCCCAGTTCGGTCACGGTCTCTAAAGATTGTGCACATCGCTACTTCGTCTCTATCCTGGTAGAAGAAGACATGAAGCCGCTTGCCGTCACTCCAAAGATGGTTGGGCTTGATCTTGGGATCAAATCCATGGTTGCCCTCTCGACTGGTGAGTCCGTTGGCAACCCCCACTACGCGGCCTCGGATGAGAAGAAGCTTGCAAAGGCCCAACGTCGGCATGCCAGGAAAAAGAAGGGCTCCAAGAACCGGAACCAAGCTCGTCTGAAAGTTGCCAAAGTCCATGCCCATATCAACGACCGAAGAAGAGATTATCAGCACAAGCTCTCGACACGCATTGTCCATGAAAACCAAGTCATTTGCGTTGAGAGCCTGGCGGTCAAGAATATGGTCAAGAACCACTCGCAGGCAAAGGCCATCAGTGATGTAGGATGGGGCGAGTTTGTCCGCCAACTGGAATACAAATCCAAATGGTACGGACGAACCCTTGTCAAGGTTGACCGCTGGTATCCCTCTTCCAAGACCTGTCATGCTTGCAAGCATGTACTCGACTCCTTATCTTTGGACATACGTGAATGGGTATGTCCTGCATGTGGCGTGGTTCACGACCGTGACACCAATGCCGCTCACAACATTCTGGCGGAGGGGCTCTCCGTCACTGCCTGTGGAGGCAATGTAAGACCTGTTCGGGCGAAGGCTCGACAGGCGGTTGCCAGTGAAGCAGGAAACTCTCAGTCGTGAGGATGAGAAGCCCCTGGCTTTTAGCCATGGGAGATGTCACAATGTTGCGCATGACCTATCGTGTGGCGTAACCCGGTATCGAATGGGAAAGAACTCGATATGAACTACAACATCCAGTACTCCTCCGGTCCATATTCCTACATGGGGCAGGCGCAATACAGGCGGCGCGGCTCGTGCCTGAGAAGACTATTGATTTTTGTCGTCGTTGTCGCGCTCCTTGGTGCGGGCGCTGCATTCATTGCCCGCAATACCATCCTCGCCGGCCCGACCACCATCGCTGTGAGCGCTCATCCTACCCTTGTCATAGATAGCCACGCCAATAATGGCTCGACCTTCACCCATGATGCAACCTCAATTCACATCCAGGCCGCGAATACGGGAAACAAAATCATTCTCCAGGCCATGAACCCATATGGAATCTCCCTGCCGTTGAGCATCCCCGTTCCTTATGACCGCTCTAGCGATGGCAGTACCATCATCATTGATGGAGACTCACTGCAGAGCAGCAGGGTCGACATAACCGTCCCTGCCGCCCTCGACTTAAAGCTATATACGAACTCAAAGAATATTGAGGTCGACGGCGTAAGCGGCCAGGTGGTTTTATCCTCCAATAGTGGTACCATCACCGTCACACACAGTACCTTGAGTGGGTCTTCCCTCCTGGTGAATAATTCGGGCGCCATCAATGCAACGCAGGACAACCTGAGCGGGCCGGTGACGTTCAATAATAATGGAGGCTCCATCACCTTTAACGGCTCGATCGATTCCAACGGCACATACCAGTTCCAGTCGAATAGCGGCACCATCGACGTCACCTTGCCGCGCAATACGTCATTTCACCTGGATGCAACCGCGAACAGCGCTAACAACGCCTCGATCACCACCGACTTTCCCGGCCTGTCGGTCAAAAATGCCGCCATCCATGCCGATGTGGGCAGTCCTCCACGTGCCCTGGTCATCCTCTACAACAATGGCGGATCGATCAAACTGCATGCCCAGTAAGGAGTGTAAAATATGTATTATAACTATCCAGTGCGCCGGAGACGACGCCACCTGCTGCTGCGCGTTATCATAACCCTTCTCATCCTGGGCGGCATCGCCTTCTTTGCCTACAGGTCGCAAATGGATACCGTAATCAGCGTTGGTGAGCATCCAACCATCATCATCGAGGACTGTTTAGGCTTTGTGCATATCCACACTGGTCCTGCCAGTAACGAAGTTATTCTCCAGGGACCATGGACTCTCTTTACGCCCTATAGCCAGGACAAAGCCAGCAACACGGTCAACATCAATGGCTGCGACCTGAATATAGCAGTCCCCGCCAATACCGATGTCAAGATAGACGCGGACACCATCGACGTGCTCGGGGTGAGCGGGCAGATGTCTCTCACGACCAACGGGGGCAGCATCACCCTGTTGCATGATACCTTGCAAGGGCAATCTACCCTGGATAACAATGGCGGTCCCATCAGGTATAGCGGCTTGCTCGATCCCAGGGGAACATCCAAGTTCAGCTCGAATGGCGGCTTGCTCGATATCACCTTGACCGGTAATCCTTCATTTCACCTGGACGTGACCGGTATTCTTAATACCATCACCACTGATTTCCCCGCTATACACGTGCAGAGCGACGAAGTCCACGCCAACGTAGGCCAGCCTCCCTATGCAACTCTATCCCTGGCCGTGAATGACTCGCCAATTGTGTTGCATAAAGGCCCGTAGGGGGCACCACTGCCCATGGCGATGCGCATAACGCTTTCATGACACTTCTCCCTTATATTAGCATCAGAGAGGACGATGTGCAGCTGGTTGGGTCAGGGACGATAAGGTAGGTTTATGTACCAATGGGGGTAGAGTTATGGCTTTCCAAGGGAGAGAAAGACGACACGCAACTGGGGCAACATACTCACCACGCTCTTTGTCGGTGTACTTTATTGCGGCCGTGGCATCTATAGGCGGATTACTGTTTGGCTTTGATACAGGGGTCATCTCAGGCGCACTGTTATTTCTGAAACAAAGTTTTGCGCTCAATGCAACCATACAAGAAATTGCTGTCAGTGCCGTCTTAGCCGGCGCGATCATTGGAGCCATCGTAGCCGGGCGGCTCAATGATGCACTTGGACGGAAAAAGACACTTCTTTTACTTGCTGTGATCTTTACTGCTGGTGCCCTGTTCACCGCAATCTCCCCTAATTTGATCTTTTTTCTCGTTTGCCGAGTCATTGTGGGTCTAGGTATTGGCGCTGCCGCGAGCGTTGTGCCTGTCTACATTTCGGAAATAGCCCCGTCCCGGCTGAGGGGGGCGTTGGTCACCTTTAACCAATTAGCGGTCACGGTGGGGATCGCGGTCTCCTATTGGGTCGACCTGGCCTTTGCCCATGCGGGTTTGGGATGGGCGCCTATGTTTGCCAGTGCAGCGATTCCCGGTATCGCTTTGTTCCTGGGGATACTGCTCTGTCCTGAAACTCCGCGTTGGCTGGCCAGTAAAGGGCGATGGGATGAGGCCAGGGCGGTGATTGAACATATCAAGGAAGAACAACTGGAGCAAGAACTGGCCGATATCCGTCGCTCGTTGAGCGAGGAGCGACAACAGGGCGGCGTACGTGAACTCTTCACACCGCGCCTGCGAGTGGCTCTCATCGTGGGCGTGGGCCTGGCCGTCTTCCAGCAATTTGTCGGGATTAACACCGTGATTTATTATGCTCCCACTATCTTTGAACAAGCTGGGTTTGCGAGCGCAACCAGTGCCATTCTCGCCACGTCGGTTGTAGGCGTCGTGAACGTGCTAGCGACGATTGTGGCTATCTTACTCGTTGATCAGCTGGGACGGCGTATATTACTGCTGGGGGGCTCTATTATTATGGTCGTGGCGCTCGTCATGCTCGGCATTATCTTCGCCCACAATTCGGGTCACATTGGAAGCTTGACGCTCATCGCCTTGATCATCTATATCCTGGCGTTTGCGCTCAGTTTTGGCCCGGTCTTCTGGCTGATGAGCGCGGAGATTTTTCCGACACGCGTGCGTGCCGCCGGGGCGAGCATGAGCTCGTTTGCGAACTGGACTGCCAACTTGCTAGTGAGCATCACCTTTCTCTCGCTTATTGCAGCCCTGGGTGCTCCTGTAACCTTCTGGCTGTACGCATTCTTTGGAGTTCTCGCCTTTATCTTCAGCTGGATACTCGTTCCGGAGACGAAAGGGAGAAGTCTGGAGCAAATCGAGCGCTATTGGGAGAACGGGCGCCAGTGGGATAAGGCGGCTTGAGTGAGGAATGCCTTCGCACATTCCTAAAACGTATCAACATAATCTATAATAATCGTATGGAGCTATAACCGTATAGAGTTACAAAATATCGCTCAGGCAGACGCACGTAAAACTCACAACACCGCCGGGTAAAAGACCTGAGAGAAAATACAGCGAAAGGACGGGTACTACAATGCCGGTGCATGGCCTGGAACTTATAATAATCCCGATTGTGCTTGTAGCCATACTGCTTGGAGTGCTGACAACCATCTTCTGGGTATGGATGCTCATCGATTGTGCCACCAACAAAACATTGAGGGACAATCAAAAGATCGGTTGGATCATTGCCATCCTCTTCACTCACCTCATAGGTGCAATCATCTATTACTTTGTTGTGCGTACACCGCGCCTTGCCCAGGCGCGGGAAGGCTATCAAGCGTACCAACAGAACCAGCAGCCCTATTCATCTTACCAGCAGGGGTATCAGCCACGCGAGGCGCCGCCGGCTTATCAGCCTGGCGAACAGCAGCACATCCAGGAGCGACCTCAAGAGGGACGGCCACAATACGAGCAGATTCAAGCACCGTATCCGGAGGACCCACCGGCACAGGAAAGATAACATCTTAGCCCTCTTAACCCCGAACAAGAAAGCAAAACAATATGCCAGGATATCTTCTCTTGGAAGGCGGCGCCGAATTTGGCGGGCAGATGGCCTTCCCCGACCGCCGTGCCATCGAGCTTGCAGGCGGACCCGGCGCGCTCATCAGCATTATCCCGACGGCAGCCGCGCCCGACAACAATCACCAGCGTGCGGGCCGCAATGGTGTAAGCTGGTTCCAGAGCCTCGGTGCCGCGCAGGTTCAGCTCCTCCCCCTCGTCGACAAAGCCTCGGCTAACGACCCTGCTATAGCTGCCAGCATCAGTCAATCGCGCCTGATTTACATGCTCGGCGGCTTCACGGGTTACCTGGGTCAGACACTCGCCAGCAGCGCCAGTTACCACGCCATGCTCGCTGCTTACGAGGCGGGCGCGGTCATCGCTGGCAGCAGCGCGGGCGCTATGGTCATGTGCCAGTATTATACTGACCGCGACAGCGGACGCGTCGTCGAGGGCCTGAACTTTCTTCCCAATACCTGCGTCTTGCCCCACCACAACACCTTTGGCAAGGCCTGGGCACAGCGCCTCACCATGTTACTGCCCAAGGCTGTTTTGCTCGGTATCGATGAACGTACCGGCATGCTCGACGATGGGGATGGTCCGAGAAAAACCGCCTGGCATGTATACGGGCAGGGCGCGGTCACCGTGTATCGCGCAGGTCGCCCAACTGTGCACCCGGCAGGCAGCAGTTTCAGCGATGATTTTCTGCATTAGCCTCTTTTACCTCGTCCGAAATGCAACGAGGTTACCATCAGGCATGCCTGTATAGACCGTTCCATCGGATACAATCGGCAAGGTAAGCTGATCCAAAACGAGGCTAGCTCCCGCGTGATAGAGAGGCGAGGGTCACCTAACACTTCCCCCCATCGCACCACCACTCCCAGATGCTGGTCTCTCCCGCATTGGCAATGGGGCTGAACTGGTAGTTGTGTATCCCTTTGTGCACCAGCGCTACGTTTTGCAGGCTAAAGAGCACGATGAAAGGCAGCTCCTTCAGGTAGATCTCGTGGATCTGATCGAAGATCTG
>WNGD01000306.1_pt1 | contig 66409 bp, 56 predicted proteins | sample 5400671 | NCBI WGS metagenome assembly WNGD01 (sample SAMN13153369, study PRJNA577476) | soil metagenome | isolation source: 40 cm soil or saprolite under grassland replicate 2 | place: USA:California | collected 2016-06-15
GGAAGAAGATCAGCAGCCAGACCGCAAGTAGAAACAGAGCGACCTCCGGTATCCACACCCAGGGCGACCCGCGCGCCACCCAGGCGCCGAGCACGACCAGCGCCCATCCTGGAAGGATGAACGGCCAGCCTTCGGGGGCCAACCTCACCGCTCCCCCCCGCCCCCAATGCGGAATGTGGAATGTGGAATGCGGAATGGCAGGGTGAGAGCCGCTCGGCGAACGACCTTCCACTGCAATTCCGCATTCCGAATTCCGCATTCCGCACTCGCTCGCGGGGCGCACCGACGGCTCACATGTCCTCCAAACGCCGGCCGGTGAGGCGCAAGAACGCCTCCAGATAGCGCTCGCTCGTCGCCTCCACGACCTCCCGCGGCAGCGGCGGCGGCGGAGCGTTGCCGTCCCACTGGCCGTCCTGCTTCAGCCCCGCCAGGTAATCGCGCAACGGCTGCTTGTCGAAGCTCGGCTGGCTCCGGCCGGGCGCGTATCGGTCGGCGGGCCAGAACCGGGAGGAGTCGGGCGTCAGGATTTCGTCGATCACGAGCAAGCGACCGTCGGGCGTGGTGCCGAACTCGAACTTCGTATCGGCGATGATGATCCCCCGCGGCGCCGCGTAGCCGCGGCCCGCGTCGTACAGGCTGAGGCTCGCGCGTTTGAGCTGCTCGGCCAGGGGCCGGCCGAGCGCTTGAACGACGTGAGTGAAGGTCACGTTCTCGTCGTGGCCCACGTCGGCCTTGGTCGCGGGCGAGAAGATCGGCGGGTCGATGCGGGCGCTCTCGACCAGTCCGGGCGCCAGCGGCTCGCCGGCGAGCGTGCCCGCCTTCTTGTATTCCGCCCAGGCGGAGCCCGTGAGGTAGCCGCGCACGACGCACTCGAACGGCACGGGTGTCGTGCGGCGCACGAGCATCGCCCGGCCCGTGAGGGCCGAGGATTGGTCGGCGAGCGCCGGAATGCGCGCCACGATCTCGTCTGCGTCGGCGGAGAGAAAATGGCTCGAGACCACCGTGGCGAGCCGCTCGAACCAGAAGGCGCTGAGCTGCGTCAGCACCGCGCCCTTGTGCGGTACTGGCTCGCGCAGGACGACGTCGAAGGCGCTCACCCGGTCGCTCGCGACGAGCAGCAATGTCCCGGCGTCCGCCTCGTATACCTCGCGGACCTTGCCGCGGCGGACGAGCGGGAGGGGAAGGGTGCTGGCGACGAGCGGGATCGTCATACGGTGACCTCGGCGGCGGCCGCAGCTGGCGCCACGGCCTCGATACGGTGCAGCACGTCGGGGAGGACGTGGTCGAGGAACTCGTCCACCTGGCGCGGCGCGCGTCCCGTATACGCGGCGGGATCGAGCTCCGCGGGACGGACGGCGATCTTCAGGGCTTTGAACGCCGCATCGCGAGCGAGCCGCTCCAGCAGGTCGTTCGGCGCTCCCTGCTCGGCCACGGCCTGCGCCACGGCGAGACTGTGGGTGCGGATGACCTCGTGCAGCCGCTGGCGGTCGCCGCCCGCCTTCACGCCGCGCACCAGCAGGCGCTCGGTCGCGAGGAAGGGCAGCTGCGCCGCGACGTGGCGCGCGATCACCGGCTCGCGCACCTCGAGACCCGCGGCCACGTTGGTGGCCAGCACCAGGATCGCGTCCGAGGCCAGAAACGCCTCCGGAATGACCAGCCGGCGATTGGCGCTGTCGTCCAGCGTGCGCTCGAGCCACTGCTCCGCCGCCGTGTGCCAGGCGTTGCCTTCGAGCTCGATGACGAAGCGCGCGAGGCCGGTCATCCGCTCGGCGCGCATCGGATTCCGCTTGTACGCCATCGCGGACGATCCCACCTGGTCGCTCTCGAACGGCTCGAGCATCTCGCCTTCGTGCTGCAGCAGGCGCAAATCGGTGGCGAACTTGGCCGCCGACTGGGCAACTCCCGCCAGGGCCGCGAGCACCTGGGCGTCGAGCTTCCGCGTGTAGGTCTGGCCGGTGATCGCGAACACTCGCGTAAAGCCCATCCGCCGCGCGACGCGGGCGTCGAGCTCGCGTACTTTGTCATCGTCGCCGTCGAACAGCTCGAGGAAGCTGGCCTGAGTACCGGTGGTCCCCTTCACTCCGCGGAACTGCAGCGTATCCAGCCGATGCAGGATCTCCTCGGCGTCCAGCAGCAGCTCCTGCATCCACAGGGTGATCCGCTTGCCGACGGTGGTCAGCTGAGCCGGCTGAAAATGCGTGTAGGCGAGGCAAGGCACATCACGATAGCGCCGGGCGGGCTTGGCGAGCGCCACCAACACGGCGGCCACCCGGCCGAGCAACAGCTGGAGCCCCTCGCGCATCAGGATGAGGTCGGTGTTGTCGGTGACGTAGGCGCTCGTCGCGCCGAGGTGAATGAAGGGGCGTGCCGCCGGCGCCTGCTCGCCCAGCTGGTGGATGTGCGCCATCACGTCGTGACGGATGCGTTTCTCGTGCTCCGCCGCGCGCTCCAGATCGGCGTCGTCCAGATGGGCGCGCAGCTCCTCGAGCGCACGCTCGGGTATGTCGACGCCCAGATCTCGCTCGATCTCCATGAGGGCGAGCCACAGCCGCCGCCACAGCCCGATCCGCCGCCGCTCTCCCCACAGGGCCTGCATCGCCGGGGAGGCGTAGCGCTGGGACAGGGGTGAGCTGTAGGTCAAACCGAGGCCTTCGCGCGCGCCGCCAACTTGCTCCAGTCGGCCAGGAACTGCTCCAGCCCGCGATCGGTGAGCGGATGCAGCAACAGCTTCTTCAGGACGTCGGGGGGCAGCGTGGCCACGTCCGCGCCGAGCATGGCTGCCTCCACCACGTGCCGCGGATGCCGGATCGAGGCCGCGAGGATCTCGGTGGCGATCTGGTAGTTGTCGAAAATCACGCGGGCCTCGCGGATCACGTCCATCCCCTCCTGGCCCACATCGTCGAGGCGCCCGATGAACGGGCTGACGTAGGCCGCGCCCGCCTTCGCGGCGATCAGGCACTGCACGCTCGAGAAGCACAACGTGACATTGGTCTTGATGCCAGCCTCGGCGAGACGCCGCACCGCCACCATGCCCGCCTCGAGCATCGGGATCTTCACGACGATGTTGTCCGCGATCTTGGCGAGCTCTTTGCCCTCGCGCACCATGGCGTCGGCCTCCAGCGCCACCACTTCCGCGGACACGGGACCCTCCACGAGAGAGCAGATCTCCTTGAGGACGTCGCGCGGGTCCAGGTCGCCCGCCTGCTTCGCGAGCAGCGAGGGGTTGGTGGTGATCCCGTCGATCAACCCGGCCTGGGCCGCCCAGCTGATGTCTTTGAGGCTCGCGGTATCGAGAAAGAACTTCATGGCTTAGGCCCCGGCGTAGAGGTCAGCGGGATAGCGCACCGCCACGAGGTAGAGTCCTTGCGGCGGGGCGGGCGGGCTGGCCGCCTGGTTGTCGGTCGCGGTGAGCAGCCGGGGAAGATCCTCGAGCGCGCGCCGGCCCAGGGCGATGTCCACCATCGCGCCTACGAGAAAGCGCACCATCCGATGCAGGAATCGGTCGGCCTCGATCGTGAACGTCACCCCCGCTCCGTCAGTCCGCGGCGCCCACTGGGCGAGCGCCACGCGGCTGCGATAGTGGGGTCGTCCCGAGCCCGCGCCAGTGGCCGCGAGGCCGCGGAAGTCGTGCTCCCCCGGGAGCAGCTCGGCGGCGCGCGCCAGCCGAGCGACATCGAGCGGGCGTCCGAAGGCCCATTCGTATGGCCGCCGGAACGGCGAGCGGGCCGCGTCGTCGGTCCCGATCACGTAGCGGTAGCGGCGCGCCACGGCGCTGTTGCGCGCGTGAAACCCCGGTCGCATCGGGCACACCCGCTCCACCCAGATGTCCCGCGGCAGCAGGGCATTGAGGGCCCGGTAGAGCCCCGGCACGTCCTCCGCCCAGCGCCCGTCCGCCAGAAACCCGACGCCCTGGCCCAACGCGTGCACGCCCGTGTCGGTGCGTCCGGCGCCGGTCGCCGGAGTGCGGCGACTCATGAGGCGCTCCAGCACGGCTTCGAATTCGGCCTGCACGGTGCGAGCATCCCGCTGCCGCTGCCAGCCCGCGAACTCGGCCCCGTCGTACTGCACCACGGCGAGGTAGGGCCGGCTCGTCACGGGCGAAAGATAGGCTGAAACAGGGGGTCAATCAAGGCACGCAACCCGTTGTGGCATTTGACAAAACGCGATTTTTCGGGATAGCTTTGGCTGGCCCGAAAACTCCCGAGCCCCGTGCCCCCGTCGTCCCACTCCGCGCCCTCCCCGCTCGAGCAAGCGATCGTCGCCCTCGCCGACCGCCGGTCCTTGAGCGAGCCCCAGACGACCGACGTGTTCGCGGCCGTGATGCGGGGCGAAGCCACGCCGGTCCAGATCGCGGCCCTGTTGATGGGCTTGCGGGTGAAGGGCGAGACGCCGGACGAGGTGGCGGGCGCCGCCCGCGCGCTACGCGACGCGATGGTGCGAGTGGAAGCGAACGGCGCACACCTCGTGGACACCTGCGGCACCGGCGGGGGAGCGGTCTCCACCTTCAATATCTCGACGGCCGCCGCGTTCGTCGCCGCCGGCGCCGGCGCCGTCGTGGCGAAGCACGGCAACCGATCCTTCACATCCAAGTGCGGCTCGGCCGATGTGCTCGAGGCGCTGGGCGTGCGCATCAGTCTCGACGCCGCCGACGCGGCCCGGGTGCTGCGGGAGGCGTGCGTCACGTTTCTCTTCGCGCCCAATTTCCATCCCGCGATGAAGCACGCGGGGCCGGTGCGGCGCGAGCTCGGGGTGGCGTCCGTGATGAACCTGCTCGGACCGCTCGCCAACCCCGCGGGCGTGCGACGTCAGGTGGTGGGCGTCGCGCACGCCGATCACGCACCGCTCATGGCGGGAGCGCTCGCGCGCCTGGGAGTCGAGCATGCGCTCGTGGTCCACGGCCGGATCGGTATGGACGAGATCGCGCCGCAGGGCATCAGCGACGTGTGGGAAATCCGCCCCGGGAGCGTGAACGTATGGGAGGTCGATCCGGCGGACCATGGCCTGGCGATCGACGACGTGGCCGGGCTGTCGGGGGCGGAGCCCCTGGCGAACGCCGCACGGATCGAGCGCTTGCTCGACGGCGGGCGTGACGATGCGGCCGGACTGGCCGCCCTGCTTCTCAATGGGGGCGCGGCGATCTACGTCGCGGGGCTGGTCGCTTCGTATGCCGACGGCGTGGCGCGGGCGCGGGAGATCGTGCGCGCCGGCAAGGCCCGGGAGGCCCTCGAACGACTGCGCCGCGCGACCGGCACTAGTATTTCCGGATGACGCCTACCACCACGCCCTGGACCACGACGTCGCGCTCGTTGACCCGCAGCGCCGTCATGGTGGGGTTCGCGGGCTCGAGCCGGATCCACCCGCCCGGCTCACGATAGAACCGCTTGACCGTGGCGCTCGAGCCATGCACCAGCGCGACCACCGTCTGGCCGTTGTCGGCCTGGTTGCGCTCGTGGACCACGATGAAGTCGCCGTCCTTGATGTGCTCGTCGATCATCGATTGACCGCGTACCTTCAACACGTAGCTGCGGCCGCGGCGGGGGATCAGCTCGTCGGGCACCGCGATCGTGTCCGTGCCGCTGACCGCCTCGATCGGCGCGCCGGCGGCCACCAGGCCGTGCAGCGGCAGATCGGTGGCGCCGGTCTGGCCACGCGGCGGCACGACCTCGATGCCGCGACTCTCGTTGTGAGCGCGGCGGATGTACCCCTTGCGCTCGAGGTTGGTGAGATGCTCGTGCACCGTGGCGAGGGAGCGGAACGAGAACCGTTCCGCGATCTCCTCGAAGCTCGGCGCGTAACCCTGCGCGCCGATCTGGGTCGAGATGAAGTCCAGGATTTCGCGCTGACGGCGTGTGAGCGGCACAATGTGTCCCGAAGAGAAACCGAAGCAAAATCTACCCGAAAATCGACCGAACGCAAGCATGCCGAAAACCAAGCTTGACGCCATTCTTACGGCCACGCGCGACCGGGTCGCGAGCTTGCGGACGCAGGCGCGGGAGCTGGAGCGCCGGGCCGCGGCCGCGCCCGAGCCACGGCCGTTCGCGCGCGCCCTGGCCGGTCGCGACGTCGGCGTGATCGCCGAGGTCAAGCGCCGCTCGCCGTCGGCGGGCGCAATCCGGGAGGACCTCGATCCGGTGGCGCACGCGCGGGCCTACACCCAGGGCGGGGCCGTGGCGATCTCCGTTCTGACCGACGAGCTGCACTTCGGCGGCTCGCTCGAGGATCTGGCCCGGGTGGCGAGCGCGGTCCCGGTGCCGGTGCTGCGCAAGGACTTCATCCTGGACGAGCTGCAACTGTATGAAGCGCGCGCGGCGGGGGCGAGTGCCGTGCTCTTGATCGTACGGGCGCTCAGCTCCGATGGACTGCGGGCGCTGGCCCGCGCCGCGCGCGACCAGCGGCTGGGCGTCCTGGTGGAGGTGCATTCGGCCGGTGAGCTGGAGCAGGCGCTCGGCGTCGACCCGACCGCCGTCGGCGTCAACAGCCGCGACCTCGCCACCTTCACGGTCGATCTCGCAGCCGCCGAACGGCTCGTGGCGCTCGTCCCCGGCGCAGTTCCCGTGATCGCCGAGAGCGGGATCGCGACCCGGGCGGACGTGGAACGGATGGCCAGCGCCGGAGCGGATCTCGTACTGGTGGGCACGTCGGTGGCGGGGAATGCCGATCCGGAGGCGGCGGTGCGGGGGCTGACGGGCGTGCGGAGACAGGGGAGGGGGCGGTGATGCAATTGCGGATTGGGGATTGCGGATTGCGGAATCGACGGGGCCAGGTCGTGCACCGGGGCCAGGGTCGCTCCACGACGTGCGTCCTGCCAATCCGCAATCCGCAATCCCCAATCCGCAATGGGTTGGCTCGGTGACCGACCTCCGAGTGCCGACCCCCGGTCGCTTCGGCCCCTACGGCGGCCGCTACGTCCCCGAGACCCTCATGGCGGCGCTGGAGGAGCTCGACCGCGTGCACGAGGCCGCGAAGCGCGATCCGAGCTTCTGGACGGAGCTCGATGCGTTGCTCAAGGACTACGTCGGGCGGCCCACGCCGCTCACCGAGGCGCCGCGTCTCGGGGCACAGGTGGGAGCCGGGGTCGTGGTCGCCCTCAAGCGCGAAGACCTGAACCACACGGGAGCGCACAAGATCAACAACACGCTGGGGCAGGCTTTGCTCGCCCGCCGGATGGGAAAACGCCGCATCATCGCCGAAACGGGGGCGGGGCAGCACGGCGTGGCCACCGCCACCGTGTGCGCGCGGTTCGGGCTCGAGTGCGTCGTCTACATGGGCGAAGAGGACATGCGGCGCCAGCGCTTGAACGTGTACCGCATGGAGCTGATGGGGGCGCGCGTGGTGCCCGTGACGTCGGGCACGCGCACGCTCAAAGACGCCACCAACGAAGCGCTGCGCGATTGGGTCACGAACGTCACCACCACGCACTACATCATCGGCTCGGTGGTGGGTCCCGATCCGTTCCCGCGCCTGGTGCGCGATTTCCAGTCGGTCATCGGCCGTGAGGCGCGGGCCCAGGCGCTGGAGCGCTGGGGCAAGCTGCCGAGCACCGTGGTCGCGTGCGTCGGCGGCGGCTCGAACGCGATCGGCATCTTCGCGGCGTTTCTCGACGACCGGGGCGTGGCGCTGGTCGGGGTGGAGGCGGCCGGGGAGGGGCTCGAGAGCGGTCGCCACGCGGCGTCGCTGGGGCGCGGGCGGCCCGGGGTGTTTCACGGCAGCCTGAGCTACCTGCTCCAGAACGCCGACGGCCAGGTCCAGCCGGCGCACAGCGTGTCGGCGGGGCTCGACTACCCGGGGGTCGGGCCGGAACACGCTTACCTGAAGGACAGCGGCCGGGTATTGTATGATGCAGTGACCGACCGGCAGGCGCTCGAGGCGTTCGCCTCCCTGTCCCGACTCGAGGGCATCCTGCCGGCCGTGGAGAGCGCCCACGCCGTCGCCTGGGTGCTGGCGCACCGCGGCGAATGGCGGGCGGGCGACGTCGTGTTGCTGAACCTGAGCGGCCGGGGCGACAAGGACGTCGCCATGGTCGCGGAACTCACGGGAGCCGCCACCTGACCAACCCGCCCGTACCCGAGCTGGCATTGCCGCCGCAGCAGATCGAAGAGCTGCTGCAGGTCCTGTCGAAGGGAATCCGGGCCACCCAGCTCTACCTGCCGAACAATCCGGTGTATCAGCGCGCCGTCGACAACATCCGGGCGGCGTTTCGCCAGATTTGGCAGGCGACCGACGACCTGGTGTTCGACGTCGGCGAGACCGAGCTGCGCTGGGAAGACAACGTCGTCTACAATCAGGAGCAGCGCTCCGAGAGCATCGCCTGGACCCTCTACAAGGACGGCGTCCGCTCGCTCGCGTTCAAGCCGGGTGTCGAGGAAGCGGAGATCGTGAGCTTCCTGGGCGTGTTGCAGCGGGCGCGGAGCCTCCAGGCCGATGCCGCGGACGACCTGCTGACCCTGCTCTGGGCGCAGGACTTTCAGTTCGTCAGCTACACGTTCCGGGAGCTCACCAGCGAGAACGCGGTCCCGATCGAAAAGGGCGCGACCATCACGTCCGCCCCGCCCACCGACCTGCGCCACTCGGTGGAGCAGGAAGCGCCCCCCAAGCGCGAGGGGGTGGTCTCGATCGAAGACTTCGACACCACGCTCTATTTCCTGGAAGACAGCGAGGTCGACTACCTCAAGAAGGACGTCGAGCGGGAGTACTCACAGGACCTGCGCCGCAACGTGCTCTCGATGCTGTTCGATCTGCTCGAGCTGCAGACCTACGGCACCGTCCGGGCCGAGCTGATTTCCATCGTCGAAAACTTCATCCCCTACCTGCTCGGCGCCGCCGACTTCCGCTCGGTGGCGCTCATTCTGCGCGAGACGCGCGCCATCCTGCAGCGGGCCCGGGAGCTGATCCCCGAGCACCGCACGACGCTCGAGGGCCTGCCCGGCCGCCTGTCGCAGTCGGATGCGCTGTCGCAGCTCCTGCAGGCGCTGGATGAGGCGGCGATCCATCCCACTGAGGAGGAGCTCTCCGATCTGTTCCAGGAGCTCCGCCCCGAGGCACTCTCGACGCTGATGGTGTGGGTCGCGAAGCTGCATGACCCATACGTGCGCGACCTCGTCCAGGGGGCGGCGGCCCAGCTGGCGCAGGCCAACGCCGCCGAGGTGCTCAAGGCCCTCGCCAGCGAGGACGGCGCCGCCCAGCTCGAGATGGTGAAGCTCGCGGGGCGCCTGAAGCTCCCGGGCGCACCGGAAGGCATGGAGCGGTTGCTCGCGTCGGAGGACCGCGGCCTCAAGCTCGCCGTGGTCGAGGCGCTCACGGCGATCTCGAGCCCCTCGGCCATGCGCCTGCTGGAGAAAGCGATCGACGACGCCGACCGCGACGTGCGCGTCGCCGTCGTCCGGTTTCTCGGTTCCCGCGGCTATCGCAACGCGGCGACGCGCATCGAATCGATGGTCACGGGCTCCAAGCTCCGGAACGCCGATCTGACCGAGAAGATGGCGTTCTTCGAGGCGTTCGGGGCGCTCGTCGGCGCCAAGGGAATCCCGACGCTCGAGAAGATGCTCGCGGCCAAGGGGCTGCTGGCCAGGAAGGAAGACCCCGAGACCCGCGCCTGCGCGGCGATGGCGCTCGGCAAGGTCCGCACGCCGGAGGCGCGGGCGGTGCTCGAGCGCGCCGCCCAGGATAAGGAGCCGCTGGTGCGCAACGCGGTCACCCGGGCGCTGCGCGAGGTCGGCACATGACCGCCGGCGGCCCCCCGCGCGGCTCGATTGCCGAGACCGTCCAGACCACGGACGGATTCCTGCGCCACGCGGGGCGGGACTTTCTGGTCGTGCTCTATACGGCGGTGCGCTCCCTCAAGCTCTACCCGATCGAGAACGCCCAGGTGCAGAAGGCGCTGGACGATCTCACGGCCACGACGAAACATCTGTTGGACGTGGAGAAGGAGATCGAGCTGCGCATGCAGGGCGAGTTCATTTTCGTCAACTCCACTCGCCTCCGGCTCGATCTCGACAACTACGCGTCGTTCTCCCACATCCTCGGCGTACTGCGGCAAAGCGGCATCGGCGCCGTCCGGATCGACGAGGGGGTGGAGCGCAAGCAGTTGCAGATCTTCGTCTCGCTGCTGCTGTCGTACGCGGCGAAAGAGGTCACCGCGACCAAAGTCTTCGAGCTCGCGCAGAAGCTGTCCGACGCCGGCGTGACCCACATCGGTGTCGAGCCCCCCCTCGAGACCGACGAGGACGCCGAGGACGAGGAGCGGCAGAAAGAGGCGGCGAAGCGCACGTACGCGCGCTCGGTGGCCGTGACGAAGGAAGTCATCAACTCGATCCGCATGGGCCGGACCGCCAACGTGAAGAAGGTGAAGCGGGCCGTGCAGGCGATCGTGGATCAGGTGCTGAACAACGAGGCCTCGCTGATGGGCCTCACCACGCTGCGGGACTACGACGAGTACACCTTCACGCATTCCGTGAACGTCTGCATCTTCTCGGTCGCGCTGGGCCGCAAGCTCGGCCTCACCAAGCTGCAACTCTACGACCTGGGCATGGCCGCCCTGTTCCACGACGTGGGCAAGTCGCGCGTGCCGCTCGAGGTGCTGAACAAACAAGGCGGCTTGAGCGACGAAGAGTGGCGCATCATGCAGGCGCACCCGTGGCTCGGCGTGCTCACGCTGTTCGGCCTGCGTGGCTACGGCGAGATCCCCTATCGTGGCATGATCGTCGCCTACGAGCACCATATGAAGACCGACCTCACCGGCTACCCCAAGTCGCTGCGGCCGCGCGACCTGTCCATCTATTCGAAAATCGTCGCCGTGGCCGACGGGTTCGACGCCGCCACTAGTCGGCGCGCCTACCAGACGGTGCCGATCCAGCCGGATCAGGTGCTCAAGGAAATGTGGGAGAACCCACGGCGCGGCTACGATACCATCGTGGTGAAAGCGTTCATCAACCTGATCGGGATCTACCCGGTGGGCACGTGCGTAATCCTCGACACCTACGAGGTGGCGCTCGTCCACAATGCCAATCCGGACGTCACCCATGTGCATCGACCGGTTGTCCGCATCGTGACCACGCCCGAGGGCGGAGTGCAGCACCCCGGATTTCTCGCCGATCTCGCGCAGCGCGATGCAGAAGGCAATCATCCCCGCTCGATCGTGAAGGTCACCGACCCCACCAAGTACGGCATCAACGTCAGCGACTACTTTGTCTGAACACCCGATCGCCGCGCGCTGGCGGGCCATCCGGGGAAATGCAGGGACGCGGCGCGCCGCGCTGATTCCGTATCTGACCGCGGGGTTCCCGACGCCCGAGCTGTCCTTGGAAGCCCTGCGGCTCGTCGCCGCGGCGGGTGCGGACTTCGTGGAAGTAGGGGTGCCGTTCTCGGACCCCCTGGCGGACGGGCCCACCATCCAGCGCTCGATCCAGGCCGCGCTGGACCAGGGCATGACGGTGCCGCGCGTGCTCGACCAGATCCGCCGCGCCGCCCTGCAGATTCCGGTGGTGGTCATGACGTATCTGAACCCGCTGCTGGCCTTCGGGCTCGAACGCTTCGTGCGCGAGGCGGCCGCCGCCGGCGTATCGGGGCTCATCCTCACCGACTTTCCCGCCGGCGCGGACCCCGACCTCGAAGCGATGGTGCGGGCGAGCCCGCTCGCGTTGATCCGGCTGGTGGCCCCCACCACGACACCCGATCGCCTGGCGCGCGCGGTGCAGGGCGCGAGCGGATTCCTGTACCTCATTTCCCGCCTCGGCGTCACCGGGGTGCGCGATCAGGTGCCGGCGGACCTCGCCGAGCACGTCGCGCGGGTGCGATCGGCGAGCGCGCTCCCCCTCGTCGTGGGGTTCGGGATCAGCACACCCGCACAGGCGCGCGCCACGGCACGACTCGCGGACGGGGTCGTGGTCGGCAGCGCGATCGTGGACGCGTTGGCCGTGGGCGGGGTCGGCGCCGCCGAGCGGCTGGTCCGCGAGCTCGCCGCCGCCGTGCGGGAGGGGACTGCGTGACCGCGAACCGCCTGGTCACGATTTACAGTCGGGCGCTCGCCATCGGCGGGCCCGTGGTGCTGGGCGCGGCCCTCATCGTGGACCCGCGCTGGACCGCGCAGCCGCTCGAGATCCTGGGGCTACTCGTTGCCGCCCTGCTGCTGCGCGGAGGGCAGGTGCCGCTGAGCAAATATTCCTACCTCACCCAGACCGGCCTGGTGGCGCTGGCGGGGAGTCTCGTGGTCGGCGCGCCCGCGACCGCCCTCGCGCTGGCGGGCGGCGTGCTCGGCGCGGACTGGCTGTGGCAGAAGAAGATGTTCCTCGCGGCGCTCGTGAACGTGGGGCGCGAGGTGATTGCGCTGCTCGGGAGCTACGGCGTCTACGCCGGCGCCCTCCGGCTGTCGAACGTGACGGCGCCCGGGTTGCACGTCGAGCTCATCCCGGCGCTGTTTTTCTTCTGCCTGGCCTATTTCGTCATCGGCCGGCTGCTGTTCTACTTCGCGTTGGTCATCCGCGGCAAGCTCGAGCAGGACGAGCGTCTCCTCATCCTGCGCTACGAGTGCATCGGCTACGGCGCGACGGTGATCGCTACCGGGATCGTCGTGGGCACGGTGAGCTACTGGCCGCCGCTCGCGTGGGTGTTCGTGGCGGCCGCCCTCGGCGCTCTGGGGTTGCTGTTCAAGCACACCCTCGAGGAAGCGATCGCCGCCGAAGAGCTGAACAAGATCCACGCGATGGAAGCCGTGATCACCAGCAACATCAGCCTCGAGGACTCGTTCGCCCGGATCGAGCGGCTGGCGCATCGCCTGGTGGACTGGGGCGACTTTCGTATCTACCGGCGTCAGGAAGGCACGCTTCGCCTCGCCTATCGCGGGCAAATCGGGCGCGCCGAGCGCGGCGAGCCGACCCCGGACACCGCCGCGGTGCGCGAGCAGGTCAGCCGGACCGGCGAAGCCGTCGTCATCCACGACGTGACCCGCGACAAACGCATCGCCGACGCGCCGCTCGTCGTGCAGAGTCTGGTCATGGTGCCGCTCAAATTCGGCGATCACGTGATCGGGACCCTCGAGCTCGAGCACCACAAGCGCAAGGTGTACGGGGGGAAGGACGTGATTACGATCAACACGTTCGCGAACCAGCTCGCCACCGCGATCCACATCACCGAGCTGCGCCGGCCGCTGGTCGAGACCGTGGAACGGCTCACGCAGCAGCTCGCCACACTGGCGCGCGCGGCCGAGTCGATGCGCGAGGCCGCCGGCGCAGTGGCCCAGTCGACCGGCCTGATCCGCCAGGGCGTGTTGGCGGAGGAAGGTGAAGTCTCCGGCGGGCTCGAGGCCACCGAGAGCCTGGCGCGGGTGTCGCGACGCGTATCGGAAGACGGCACCGAGGCGGCGCAGGCGTCGAGCATGGCGAGCGAGGTCGCCAACAAGAATCGCCACCAGATCCGGGACGCGATCGGCCGACTCGTGGCCCTGAAGGCGTTCGTGGGAGAGGCCTCGAGCAAGGTGCAAGGGCTCGGGCAGGTGAGCCGGCGCATCACCGGGTTCATCGCGTCGATCCGCGAGCTCTCCGACATGACCAACCTGCTGGCGTTGAACGCCGCCATTGAGGCCGCGCGGGCGGGCAAACACGGCAAGGGGTTCGCGGTCGTGGCCGAGGAGGTGCGCCGGCTGGCGGAGCAGAGCTCGACCGCCGCCCTCGAAGCGGGCGAGCTGGTGCAGGACATCCACCGGCAGGTGGGTGAGGTCGTCGAACAGATGCGGCGCGGGCAAGTCAACGTGGGTGGCGTCGAAGAGCTGTCTTCGGCGGCGCTCCAGGCCCTGGACGCGATCGTCGCGGCGACGGCCGAGGCGACGTCGCACGCGCAGCGGATCGCCGCCGCCGCCGGTGACCAGGACAAGGCGTTCGGCAAGCTGCGCCAGCGCATCCACGCCGTGGCCGAAATCGCGGGGAAGAACCGTGCCGAGGCCGACGACGTCGCCACGCGCGCCGAGGAAGCGGCGCGCGGGCTCACCGACCTCGAGCGCGCGACCCGAGAGCTCGAGGAGGTGGCGGCGATGCTGCGGGAGCTGACCCGCGGCTTTGCCAGCATCGCGTAGCCCGCTTACCATTCCCGCGTGGCCAAGGGGGAGGCGGAGCGCGTGTACGTGGCGCTGGGCTCGAACGTCGGGGATCGCGCCGCGCATCTCGCGTATGCGCGGGCGCGGCTCGCGGCCCTGCCGGGTAGCCGCCTGCTCGACCAGTCCCGCGTCGAGGAGACCGCCCCCCTCGGACCGGTGCCGCAGGGAGCCTACCTCAACCAGATGGTCCTGCTCGAAACCAGGCTCGAGCCCGCCGAGCTGCTCGTGCGCCTCCACGCGATCGAATCGGAGCGCGGCCGCGAGCGCCAGCCGGGGGTTCGCTGGGGACCGCGGACCTTGGACCTGGACATCGTGCGTTTCGGCGATCGCGTGATGCGTGAGCCGACCCTCGTGGTCCCGCACCCCGAGCTTCCGAACCGCCCCTTCTGGCAGCGCGAGCTGGCGGAGCTCGACGATGGCTGACGAGCCCAAGCCCGTCACGACCATCGAGCTCGTCGCCATGAAACAGCGCGGCGAGCGCATCGTCGTGCTCACCTGCTACGACGCCCTGTTTGCGCGTCTGCTCGACGCGTCGGGGGTGGACGTCCTGCTCGTCGGGGACTCGGTGAATCAGGTGCTCGCGGGGGCGGAGACGACGCTCTCCGCCACGCTCGAGCAGATGATCTATCACACGACGATCGTACGGCGCGGCGCCGGGCGCGCGATGGTGGTGTGCGACATGCCCTTCCTCACCTATCAGGTCTCCCCCCAGGAGGCGATCCGGAACTGCGGGCGCGTCATGCAGGAAACCGCCTGCCACGCCGTGAAGCTCGAAGGTGGAGCGCCGATGGCGGAGACGGTACGCGCGCTGGTGGACGTCGGCATCCCCGTGATGGGCCACCTGGGCCTCACCCCCCAGTCGGTACACGCGTTGGGCGGTTATCGGGTGCAGGGACGTGACGAGGCGACCGCCGAACGGCTGAAGGCGGATGCCAAGGCGCTGGAGGCGGCGGGCGCCTTCTCCATCGTGCTGGAGCTCGTCCCGGCGCCCCTCGCGTCCCAGATCACCAAGTCCCTCACGATCCCCACCATCGGCATCGGAGCGGGACCCGCTTGCGACGGCCAGGTGCTGGTGCTCCCCGATATGCTGGGGTTGAATGACCGGTTCAGCGCCAAGTTCGTGAAGCGCTACGCGGCGCTGGCGGAGGACGTACGGGAGGCCGTCAAGCTGTATGTCGCCGAGGTACGTGAAGGCCGGTATCCCGGACCGGAGCATTCGTTTCCGAAGTGAATGATTGGACGCGGCGGGACGTGCTCGCAATGCTTGGGGCGGCCGCGGTGACCCCGCTGGCCCGCTCCGGATGGCACGAACTGGCGCGCGACCCGGCCGGCCCGGGCTTCCGTATTCGCACCATTACCGCGGGGTCGAACCTGCAGAGCTTCGCGGACACCCGAGCCATCGACGCCGCGCTGGCCACTCTCAAACGGGCGAAGCGCGCCGTCACGGACGCTGGGTACGAAGTGCAAACCGTCCGCATCGCGACCCAGCCGTTGCTCGAGGACGCCGGAGGTCGCGCGCGCGCGGCCGCCTTGACCGCCCTCCAGGCGCTCGACCGCGCCGTGGTCGCCGAGTCCGCGCTCTTGAGCATCGGGCCCGTTCTCGCCCCTGACGGTGATGATCCCGATTTCGCCGCGTGGGCCGCCGAGCTCGCCCGCACGACGCAGAACGTCAGTTTCACCGTGCGGGTCGCGTCGCCCGAGCGCGGCACGTCGCCGCGCGGGGTGACGGCTGCGGGCGACGCGATGGTGGCGATCGCCCACGCCACCCCGGGAGGCATCGGGAATTTCCGCTTCGCCGCCGCCGCCAATGTGCCCGCCGGGACGCCGTTCTTTCCCGTCGCGTACCACAATGGGTCGGACGCCATGGCGATTGGTCTCGAATTGCCTCCGTTGCTGTCCGCAGGACTCGCCAGCGCCAACACGCTGGGGGAGGCCAAGCAACATCTCACGGAGTTGCTCGAGTCCCGGCTCGGGCCGCTGGAGCGCCTCGTGAAGGATATCGCCCGCCGCGAACGGCGAAGCTACACCGGCATCGACGTCTCTCCCGCGCCGGGCAAGGACGCGAGCATCGGGGAGACCATCGAGGCGCTCACCGGCGTCCCGTTCGGTGCACCCTCGACGCTCGCCGGGTGCGCGGCCATCACGGACGTGCTCAAGAGCCTGCGGATCAAAACCTGTGGGTATTCGGGGCTCATGCTCCCGGTCCTGGAAGATCCCGTGCTCGCGCGACGCGCGTCGGAAGGGCGCTACAGCGTCCGTGATCTGCTCCTGTACTCCAGCGTCTGCGGCACCGGGCTCGACGTTGTGCCGCTGCCGGGCGACAGTCGGGCGGACCGGTTGGCGGCCCTGATCGCCGATGTGGCGGCCCTCTCCACCAAGCTTCGCAAGGCGGCGGCCGTCCTCGTCGCGGCCGGCACCGAGACGACGGCCCCCTCGCACCGACACGCTCAATCGCTTGCGTTCACGCGTCTCGATATGCGGCTGGAAGGTCTCGAGCCGGGAACGGCCGTGATCCGCGACAGCGTGGCATGGCGAACCCTCTGGTGGTACTTCGGTCGCGAGTATCGGTCCGAGTGGGATAGCCCCTTGCCGGACAGCGTCGCCACACCTCCCCCGGTCGACTTCGCGCGTAACGTGATCGTGGCGGTGAACGCAACGTTCGGCGGATGCGATGACGAGGCGATTACCCGCATCGACTCGCATGGCGCCCGATTGCGTGTCGTGTTGGGTGTGGCGGAGCCGCCCCCGGTTGGGATGGTGTGCTTCAGATATCCCGAAGTGGGAAGCATTCTCGAAGCGGTGGTCGTGCCGGGCCGGTGGCGACAGGTGAGCTTCGTGGGCGCGCGGCCGGAGTACGTCGTGCCTTCACCGGCGAACTGGTGGGCCAAACCATCCGTGGACGCAGCCCTCGACACGGGACGGAACGTTCTCAAGGACGTGTCCTGGAGGGTCCTCCCGCGGGATTCGACGCTGTCGCTCAAGGATCTCCGGCGCCTCGCCCAGGGCGCGAGCGAAGGAGTCGGGCCGGGACTTGGGCTCCTCGGCAACCCACGGGTGCGAGGGACTTCGGAGCTCTTGACCGTTCTCGGGCGAGGCGCACACGCGTCGCTGCTTGCGCGGGAGCTCCTATTTCAGCTGCACGGCGACGCACTCGCGCGCGACGCTCGGGCCGACACCGCCGCCCTCGCCACGGTGATCCAAGGGATGCACGGCGGTGATCACCCGGACATCGCGCAGCCGCTCGCGCACAATCCCGTGGTCCGGGAGGACGAGCGACTGTTGCGCGACCTGATTCGGCAGGTGTACCGCGATTCCGTGACGTGCTCCCTGGCCCTCGAGGCGTATGCGTCTCGCTGGCCACTGCAGCACGAGTTCCCAACGAGCGGTCCGGCGGATCGGGGGCGCGCCTACGAGGTGGTTAGCTGCGAGGGGCCTCCCGACTTGGGACGTCGCGAACTGCCCAGAGTGCGCGTCGTCCACACCTGCGGCACCACGTTCCGCATCCGCAACGAGCGAACAGTGGCTTCGGACATCACCTGGGACGTACGGGAGACCGGAGAGACCGGGCACGTCGCACTACCGCCGCGGGGCCGTCGCCCGTATCGCGAGAGTTTCCTGACGACCGTAAGCCGGGGCACGCTCCGCCTGTACCAGGACGGACGCATGTTCGCGATCATCGGCAATTCCGGTGGGCGCCCGTGTGCGGAGGGCGACACAATCCCTCCCATCGTCCCGACCGCACGCCTCTTCTTTCCGGACGACACGGGGCGATCGGTCGCCCCGGCCGCCGACCGTCCGGCGCGATACTATCGGACCCTGATTCAGGTGACGTTCTACGACACCACGGGCGGCGATCAGGTTCGGAGGGCAATGGAGCACTGGCACTCTACGATCGTAGCGGGAGGTCCGTATCCGACTCCCTACATCCTGCGGCTTCCCGACCCGGGCTCCACGTGGAGTGCCTTCGACTCGTTGCTCGGCGCACTCCGAGGGGAACCGGGGGTACAGGACGTCGTTCCGGTCATCGTGAGGGAACGCCTCCGCCCATAGTGGCCCTTGTGGCCCTACCCAAGCCGCGGGATTCCTCGTTTGTTTTAACCCGCCATGCAGGAGCTCACGAATCTGAAGGAGATGCGCGAATGGTCGCGCGCCGAGCGCGCCCGCGGCCGCCGCATCGGGTTCGTGCCCACGATGGGGTTCCTGCACCAAGGGCACCTGCACCTGGTCGACCGGGCGAAACAGCGTGCCGACCGCGTGGTGATGAGCAGCTTCGTGAATCCCCTCCAGTTCGGCCCCACGGAGGACCTGGCGCAATACCCGCGCGACCTGGAGCGCGACCGACGCCTCGCGGGCGAGCGCGGCGTCGATTGTCTCTTCGTCCCGGAGGCGTCGGCGATGTACCCCGCGGAGCCGCTCGTCCGGGTGCACCCGGGGCCCATGGCCGACCCGCTCGAGGGCGCGGCCCGGCCCGGGCACTTCGCCGGCGTGCTGATCGTGGTCGCCAAGCTGTTTCACATCGTGGAGCCCGATATCGCGGTGTTCGGGCGGAAGGACTTCCAGCAGGCGATGCTGGTCCGGCGCATGGTCGAGGATTTGAACTTCGGGCTCGAGATCGACGTCGCGCCCACGGTGCGCGAGCTCGATGGCCTCGCGCTGTCGTCGCGCAACACTTATCTGCAAGGCGACGAGCGCCGCGCCGCACTCGCGCTGTCGCGCGCGCTGCGCGCCGTGGAGCAGGCGTGGCGGGGCGGCGAGGCCGACCCCGGCCCGCTCGCGCGCCGGGGCCTGGACGTCCTGCGGGCGCCGGGCGTGGCGCCCGAATACCTGGCGCTCGTGGACGACCAGATGCGTCCCGTTGCCCGGGTCGACGCCCGCACGGCGGTCCTCGTGGCGGCGAAGGTCGGCAAGACGCGACTCATCGACAACGTGGTGCTCGGGGAGGGCGTGGCCGCCGATCCGGCCGTGCGCGCGTGATGGCGCTCCCCCCGTGGGCCGTGGTGACACCGGAGCGTCGTGCGCACGTCGAGCGGGTGGCGGCGCTCCTCGCCTCGTGGGCGACGGTGATGCACGTGCCCGACGCCGAGCGCGCCCGCTGGCTCAGGGCGGCCTGGCTGCACGACGCGTTGCGCGATTCGCCCGCGGCCAACGAGCTCGCCCATGGCCCGCTCGCGGCCGGGCGCGCCGCGCATGACGGCGAGACCGACCAGGGCGTGCTCGACGCGGTGCGCCACCACTCGCTCGGGTTTGCGCAGTGGGATGACGTCGGCAAGATGCTCTATCTGGCGGACTATCTCGAGCCGGGGCGACCGTTCGACCAGGAGCTCCGGCGCTCGCTCGCGGCACGTGTGCCCGAAGAACGCGACGCGATCCTGAAACACGTCGCCGCTCGCCGCATCGCGCGGGTGATCGACGGCCGCTGGCCACTCCTCCGGGAGACGGTGGACTTCTGGAACGCGCTCGTCGGATACTGATCGCCTGCGCCACGGCGCTCGCCGCCTGCCGTGGAGACCGCGCGGGCACCGCCGCGCTCCCCGTGCCCGGCTCAGGCGAAGGGGGTCCGCGCGTGACGGTGGAAGTCCTGAACGCGAGCGGCACGGCCGGGCTTGCGAAAGTCGGGACGCGGATGCTGCGGCGCGCCGGCATCGACGTGCTCACCTATGGCAACGCGCCGGAGACGGTGGGAACGCTCGATTCGACGCGCATCGTGGTGCGCCGGGGAACCGAACAAGTGGGGCGACGGGTGCGTCGGGCACTGGGCCTGGGCCGGGTCGTCGTGCAGCTGGACACTGCCCGGCTACTCGACGCGAGCGTGCTCCTCGGCGCGGACTTTGCGCCGCGCCTCGAGTTCCACCCGTAGCTGCCCGCAGGCAGCGCTGATATCGAGCCCGCGGCTGCGGCGCAGCACCGCCTCCACCCCCTGCCGCCGGAGCCGCCGCTCGAACGCAAGCATCTGCGCCCGGGGGCTGGGCGAGAGGTCCGGCGCCCCGCCGGGGTGGAGCGGCAGCAGGTTCACGAGCGCGCCCAGGGGCCGCGCCAGCTGCGCCAGCTGATCCGCCTGCTCGAGCGCGTCGTTCTTGCCCCCAATGAGCACGTACTCGAGCGTCACGCGGCGACGGAATCGAGCCAGCGCCGCGATGACCGCCGGCAGGGTGTACTTCTTTTCTATGGGCATCAGCGCGTGCCGCAGCTCCGGTGTCGGCGCATGCAGCGAGAGAGCAAGGCGAAACTGCTCCGGCCGTTGCGCGAGCTGCGCGAGGCTCGGCAGGATGCCGACCGTCGAGACCGTGATGTGCCGCGCCCCGATCCCCAATCCTTCGACGTGGTTGAGAATCGTGAGCGCGCCGTCCACGGCGTCCCAGTTGAGCAACGGCTCGCCCATGCCCATGAAGACGATGTTGCTCGGTTTCAGCGCGGCGTCGAGCAGCATCACCTCGCGCGCCTGACACGCGATCTCCGCTACCGACAGGTTCCGACGAAAGCCCATCCGCCCCGTCGCGCAGAACACGCAGCCCAGCGCGCAGCCCACCTGGGACGAGATGCAGAGCGTGCGCCGCTTCCCTTCGGGGATGAGTACCGACTCGACCGCCTCACCGTCCCCCAGATCCCAGAGGTACTTCTCCGTGCCGTCTCGCGAGACTTGACGCGCCGACAGCGGCAACCGGCGCAGAGGAAGCGTCTCGTCCAGGGCCCGCCGCAGGGCTCGAGGCAGCTCGGTCGCGTCGTTCCACGACCCCACCGGCCGCTCCCACAGCCGGGGGAGAATTTGCCGGGCGCGGTATGCCGGCTCGCCCCGCTCCGCGAGACACTGCGCGAGCGCCGTGCGCGCCGCGTCGGGCGCGAGGTTCAGCAAATCGACCATGTAAGTGCCGCTCGGGACAAGCGTTGCATGTGGCACATAACTTAACTATCTTCAATCGTTTAGGACACTTGGATCACCGTGCGCCTGTCCGAGCTTTTGACCCCCGCTCGCATCCTGGTCCCCCTGCACGCGACCGACAAGGAGGGGGTGCTCCGGGAACTGGTGGACGTGGCCGCGGTTGGCAACGGGGGGCCCTCCGACGAAGTGCTGGGAGCTATTCTCGAGCGGGAAAGACAGTTCCCCACCGGCATCGGCTACGGCGTCGCCGTCCCGCACGGTAAAACGCCGGTGCTTTCCGCCCTGGTGGTCGTGGCGGGGACGACGCCCGCCCCGGTGCCGTACGAAACGATCGATGGCGAGCCGGTCCGCCTGTTCTTTCTCTTGGCCGGTCCCGAGTCGTGCGCCGGGGCCCACGTGAAGGCGTTGAGCCGGATCTCGCGGCTCGTGCGCCGCGAACCGGTGCGGGACAGGCTCTTGAGCGCCCGCACGCCCGAGGAATTCTACCGCGTGCTGTGCGAGGCGGAGGTACCATAGACAGCGTCGGTTCCACGTCCCGACGTACGCACCGTTGCGGCGAGCTCCGCTTGCAGCACGTGGGGCAACGGGTGCGGTTGGGCGGCTGGGTGCACCGTCGCCGGGATCTGGGCGGCATCGTGTTCATCGACCTGCGCGACCGGGCGGGGATCGTCCAGGTCGCCGCCGGGCCGACGGCCCCGGAGGAGGTGCGGCGCGTGGCGGGCGGACTCACCAGCGAGACCGTCGTCGAGGTTGAGGGTCAGGTGACGGCGCGCCCTGCGAACATGAAGAACCCCGAGCTCGCGACCGGCGACGTGGAAGTTCAGGCGACGAAGCTCACGGTGGTGGGGCCGGCCGTGACGCCCGCGATTCCGGTGGCACGAGCGAAGGGCGAAGAGCCGCCCGGGGAGGAGCTCCGGCTCAAGCACCGCCATCTGGATCTGCGTCGTCCCGAGATGCAGGGCAACCTCATGCTGCGCCACCGGCTGCTGCAGCGGGCGCGGCGCATCCTTTCCGATCTGGAGTTTCTCGAGATCGAGACCCCGGTGCTCACGAAGCCGACCCCGGAGGGCGCGCGCGACTATCTCGTACCGTCGCGGGTGCACCCGGGGGAGTTTTACGCCTTGCCCCAGTCGCCCCAGATCTACAAGCAGCTGCTCATGGTGTCCGGCTTCGACCGCTACTTCCAGCTGGCGCGCTGTTTCCGCGACGAGGACCTGCGCAACGACCGGCAACCGGAGTTCACGCAGATCGACCTCGAGGCGTCGTTCGTGGGGATGGAAGACGTACTCGCCTACGTGGAGACCGTGCTGGTCGCCTTGTGGGACGAGGCGGGCCACACGATCGCCCGGCCGTTCCCGCGCATCCCCTGGCGCGAGGCCATGGAGCGCTTCGGCACCGACAAGCCCGACCTGCGCTACGAAGTCCCGATCGCGGACTGGACGGCGCACCTGAAGCCGCTCGCCGTGCCGTTCGTCCAATCGGCGCTGAAAGACGGCGCGCGGGTACGGGGGCTCGCGGTCAAGGGCGGCGGCGGGCTATCGCGCAAGGACGTGGATCAGCTCGCCGAGGCGGCGAAGCAGCTCGGAGGCTCGGGCCTCGCGTGGGTGAAGCGACAGGGGGAGCAGATCTCGGGATCGGTCGGCAAGCACTTCACCGCCGAGACGCTCGGACAGATGGGCGTGGGCGAGGGTGACGCGGCTCTGCTGGCGGTGGGGCCCGACCGGGTGACGTCGCCCGTGCTCGATCGGGTGCGCCAGGAGGTGATCCGCCGGCTCGAGGTCAAGCCCAAGACGGCGCACGCCTTCTGCTGGGTCGTGGACTTCCCGCTCTTCGAGGCCGACCCGAACACGGGAAAACCGGTGTTCGCTCATCACCCGTTCACATCGCCGCACCCGGACGATGTGGCGCGGCTCGATACCGATCCGTTCAGCTGCCGCGCGCTGCACTACGACGCCGTCTACAACGGCAACGAGCTGGGCTCCGGATCGATCCGCATCACCGACCCCGCGGTGCAACGCCGCGTCTTCGGGCACCTCGGCATGTCGCCGGAAGACGCCGAGGCCCGGTTCGGGTTCTTGTTGAGCGGGCTGCAGGCAGGCGCGCCGCCGCACGGCGGATTCGCCGTGGGCTTCGACCGCGTGGTCATGCTGCTCGCCGGTGCGGCGAGTCTACGGGACGTGATCGCTTTCCCGAAAACGACGACCGCGCGCGCCCTGTTCGAGGGTGCGCCCGCGCCGGCCAGCCCCGCGGACCTGGCGGCGCTCCACATCGAGATCAAGCCATGAGCGACGAGATCGTCCATCGGCTCTCCACCGAAGGCGTGGATCCGCTCTCGCTCGCGGGCGTGAACGACGGCAATCTGGTCGCGCTCGCGCAGCGGCTCGGCGTGCGGGTGTCTTTGCGCGGCGATACGTTGACGCTCCACGGCCCACTCCCGGCCGTCGAGCGCGCCGTGCCGGTCGCCCAGGCCCTCGTCGACCTCGCGCGCATGGGTGGGAGCGACCCGCTGGAGGTGGCCGACGTGGACCGGCTCGTGAGCCACGAAGGGCAGGGGCCATCCGGCCCCGCCGCGGACGGCGAGGTCAGGATCATCCTCCCTGGACTGCGCCGGGTGATCCAGGCGAAGACGGCCGGGCAGCGCGAATACCTTGGGGCAATCGCGCAGCACGACATCGTGATCGGGATCGGCCCGGCCGGTACCGGGAAGACCTACCTGGCGGTGGCCGCGGCCGTGGACGCGCTGGCGCGCAAACGGGTGCGGCGCATCGTGCTCGCACGCCCGGCGGTGGAAGCCGGGGAGAACCTCGGTTTCCTCCCCGGCGATCTGCACGAGAAGGTCGATCCGTACTTGCGACCGCTGTACGACGCGCTGGAGGACATGATGCCCCGTGACCGGGTGCAAAAGGCGATCGACAGCCGCACCATCGAGATCGCGCCACTCGCCTACATGCGCGGCCGCACGCTCTCCGACGCATTCGTGATTCTCGACGAGGCCCAGAACGCGACCGGGATGCAGATGAAAATGTTCCTCACGCGCCTGGGGGTGAACTCGCGGGCCGTCATCACGGGGGACAAGACGCAGATCGACCTGGCCAACCGGGAGGATTCCGGACTGCTCCAGGTGGAGCGGATCCTGCCCGGGATCGAAGGAATCGGGTTCTGCTACCTGGGGGACGGAGACGTCGTGCGCCACCGTCTGGTGCGCGACATCATCCGGGCGTACGCCGAGGACGCGCAAGGCTGACATGAGGCTGCCAACCAAGGAGCAGTTGCGCTATCACGGCAGCCGCTGGGCGTGGGTGGTCGGCCTGGGCCTACTCGCGTACCTCGTGTTCCCCTCGAGCGCCACGAACGTGGCGCCGCTGCTCGACCCCGGCGCGGTGGCGGATCGCGACGTGATCGCCCCGTTCACGTTTCCCGTCAACAAGTCGGATCAGGAGCTCGCGCGCGAGGCGGAGGAGCTCGCGAGCACCGTGAAGCCGATCTACCAGTACCAGGAGCGGGCCCTCGACAGCGCGAAGATCGCCATGCTCGCCTTTTTCTCGAGCGTGGAGACCGCGACTGACCAGGGCGGCGGCGCGACGGCGATCCTGCCGGTGGCCAAGGCCCACGGGTTCGCGCTCGGAGCGCCGGAGGCCGCGTACCTGAACAAGGGTGGGAAGCGGCACGCCCTGGAGAAGGCGTTGAACGAGCTGTTCGACCGCTCGCTGGCGCTGGGCGTCACGGGACCCGGCGTCCTGCAGGTCGAGCAGGCGCCGGAACTGATCGTGCGCCGCCGAGCAGGCGAGCAGGCGGTGTCGCGCGACCAGGTGCTCACGTACGCGCAATATCTCACGCGGGCCCGCGCCATCCACCCGGACAGGGGCTCGAGCGTCGGCGACCAGCTGTATGTCCGGCTCGCCGGTCACTTTTTCCGGCCGACCCTCATCCCCAACACGCTCGAGACCGAGCGGCGGCGTGACGAGCTGCGCCGCAGCGTGGATCCGAGCAAGTACATCGTGCGCGCCGGGGACCGCATCGTAGGCGCGCACGAAGTGGTGACGAACGAGGCCCACGAGAAGCTCGTGGCCCTGCATTCGGACCTGGTGCGCCGCGGCGCGGCCACCAGCCGCTCGCCCGGTGGAGTGTTCGGCCCCGTTCTGCGAGATTCGCTCATCCTCGCCATCTTCTGGGTCCTGCTGGTGTTCTACCGCCGCGAGACGTATCGCGAGCGCCGGCAAGTGGCGTTGATCGGCGGGTTGTTCGCGCTCGTGCTGCTGCAGGCCGCGGCCGTGGCCCGCTTCGCGCCGCGCCACGCCGAGATCATCATCCTGCCGTTCATGGCCATGCTGCTGACGGTCCTGTTCAACGGACGTGTCTCGATGATCGCCGCCATGATCCTCGCGATCGTGATCGGCCTGCAGCCGGTGTTCCACGATCTCCCCGCCCTGTTCCTGTGTGTGGTCGGCGGCGTGACGGCGGCCCTTACGGTACGAGTGCTGCGGCGGCGGAGCAACTTCTACGTGCCGGTGCTGATTATCGCGCTCGGCTACCTCGCCGGCGCCCTGGCGCTCGGGCTCACGGGCAGCTGGAGCGTAGGCGAGATCGCGCTGCGCGGCGTGTGGGGCGCCGCCAATGGCCTCGTCTCGGCCGGGCTCACGTTCTTCCTGTTGCCGGTCGCCGAGTCGATCACCGGCATCACGACGGACCTCACCCTGCTCGAGCTGTCCGACCCCAGCCGGCCGCTGTTGCGCCGGCTCTCGCTCGAGGCCCCGGGCACCTACGCCCACTCCGTCGCCATGGCCAACCTCGTGGAAGCGGCGTGCAACCGGATCGGGGCCGACGGCTTGCTCGGTCGCGTGGGGTGCTACTACCACGACATCGGGAAGATCAAGAACCCGCAATACTTCGTCGAGAACCAGACGCGCGGCAACAACCCGCACGACCGGCTCAAACCACATCAGTCGGCCCAGATCATCAAGGCGCACGTTACGGACGGGCTCGTCCTGGCCGAGAAGGCGCGGCTGCCTGAAGCCGTCGCGGCCTTCATTCCGGAGCACCACGGCACGACCGAGATCACGTACTTCCTGGATCGCGCGAAGAAGAGCGGCGACGGGGGGGCCCCGCGCCCGGGCGACTACGTCTACCCCGGCCCCAAGCCGCACTCGGCCGAGACGGCCATCACGATGCTCGCGGATTCGGTCGAGGCGGCCCTGCGCGTGCTCGAGGATCTGACGCCGCAGAAAATCGAAGAGGTGATCAACCACATCGTGCGCACCAAGCTGAACGCCGGTCAGCTGGACGAGGCGCCCATGACGCTGCGGCAGATCGACCAAGTGAAGCAGGAGTTCGTACGGATCATCAGCGGCATGTACCACAACCGCATCGACTATCCGGAGTCCAGTGGCGGCATCACGGCGACGTGGCAGCCTAAGGCCTTGGCTTGAGCGCGCGGTCGGGCGGGTCCTGGCCTGGGAACGCGCCCGCGCGCGCGTGGAGCTCACGCTGCTCGACGCCGTGGCCATGCGCCGGCTCAACCGCCGCGCCACGGGCCGGCGTGGTCTGACCGACGTCCTGGCGTTCCCGCTGCCGCAGCCGGACGGGGCGCTGCTGGGCGACGTGTACATCTGTCCGGACGCCGCCCTGCGCTGGGTCGACGGCGTTTCACGTCCCACGTTTCGCGTTCCACGAAGTGGCCGAACGAGCAACGTGCAACGAGCAACGTGCGACGTGGACGAGGAGCTCGTGCGGTTGACCGTGCATGGCACCCTGCACGTCCTGGGCTACGACCACCCCGACGGGCGAGGCCGAACTCGGTCGGCCATGTGGCGCCGCCAGGAGCGCTACGTTCGCCGGCTGCTCGGGACCGGGGGGGGCAGGGGGGAGCGGTGACGCTCACGGGCGCGGCGTTGACTCTGGGGGGCGCCCTCGTGGCCGGGGCCGCGGCGCTCTGGGCCGGCCTCCTGGCGCTCGGCGAGGAAGCCGCCGTGGGGGAGGCGCTCCACACGCTGGGCGACGCGCCGCCCACGACCGTCGGCGCCCGCGTACCACTGCACCGCGCGCTGCACGTTGCCCGCCTGGCCCTGCTCGTGCTCGGCGCCGTCGCGGCGGGTCACGCGCTCGGATGGTGGGACCGGCCCTGGGTGGAGGCTCTGAGCAGCTGGGCCGTGGCGGTGGCATTTCTCTTCATCATTGGCGACGCGTTGCCCCGCAGCCTGGCCCGGGTCGCGCCCGAGCTCGCGGCGACCGCGCTCCCGCTGGCACGGCGCACTCTGGCACCGTTCGGCCTGCTCCTCTGGCTGCTCGCGTGGGTCGACAAGGGCCTGCACGGCCTCGTCGCGACCCGTCGCCCGCTCGAGCCCGACCTCGGCGCGGCCCAGCGCGACATGCTGCTCGGCGTGTTCACACTCGCCGACACGCGCGTGGATGAGGTCATGACCTCCCGGCTCGACATGGTGGCCATCGACCTCGCGGCATCGAGCGAAGACGTGGTGGAAGCGTTTCGACAGAGCGAGCACTCGCGCCTCCCCGTGTACGACGGGACCCCGGACACTATCGCCGGCGTCGTCTTTGCCAAGGACCTCGTGCCGTTCGCCATGGGCCTCGGCGGGGAAGACGCGGCCACCACCGCCCGCTGGCAGGATCTGGTGCGGCCCGCGGCTTTCGTGCCGGAGACGAAGACGCTCGATAGCCAGCTCCGTGACTTCCAGCGCGGTCCCGGGCATCTGGCGATCGTGGTGGACGAGTTCGGCGGCACGTCGGGGCTCATCACGCTCGAGGACATCCTCGAGGAAATCGTCGGCGAGATCCGCGACGAGCACGACGTGGGCGAAGCGCCCTCGATCCGCCAGGACGGCGACCGCTACTGGGTGGACGGACGAGTCACCCTCGACGATCTCTCGCAGGCGCTCGGACGCCCGTTCGAGCACCCGGAAGTCTCGACCGTGGGGGGACTCGTCTACTCGGTGCTGGGACGCGTGCCTCGCGCGGGGGACGAGCTGACGCTCGACGGCTATCAGGTCGTCGTGGAGCGCGTGGACCGACGCCGGGTGACCAGCGTGCTGCTCCAGAGGCAACGGTGACGCTGCCGGCCTTGCTGCTCGTGAGTGGACTGCTGCTCGCGGCCGCCGCGGCGGCCGTCGGCGTCGCGGCCGCGGCGGTAAGCCAGCTCGAGCTGACCCGCTGGGTGTCGTACAAGCTCCGCGGTGCGGGGGGCGCCGCCGGCGTGCTCGAAAACCCGGGGCGCGTGCTCGCGACCGCGAACGCCCTGACCACCGTCGGCATCATCGGGGCGGCTGCCGCCATCCCGGCGCTGCTCGCCCGGACCACGCCGACCGTACTCGGCGTCTTTACCATCGCGCTCGGCATCCCGCTGCTCGTGAGCGCCGCATACCTCGTCCCGCGCGTGGTGGGCCGGCGCTGGGCGGAGCCGATCGTGGCGCACGCGGCACCGCGGCTCGAGCGGCTCGGCCGGGCGTTCGCGCCCTTCGTCCCCTGGCGCGACCCCTCGACGCGCACGACGCTCGCGGCCGTGCTCACGAACGCGGACACCGAGGCGCTCGCGTCCGCCGACGAGATGGCGGTCGTGTCGGGTGTGCTGGCCTTCGCGGACCGGCCGGTACGGGAGCTGATGACGCCCCGCACGTCGATCGTGGCGATTCCCGAGGGCCTGCTCGCGGCCGAGGCAGCGCACGTGTGCCTGCAATCGGGCTACAGCCGTTATCCGGTGTATCGGGGATCGCTCGACGAGGTCATCGGCGTGACGCATGCCTTCGATCTCTTGCGGCTGCCGCCCGACGCGCCCATCCCCTTTCTGCCGGCGTTGGTCGTGCCGGGGACCACGCGGGCGGCCGACCTCATGCTGGAAATGCAGCGCGGCCGGAGCCACCTCGCCGTCGTCCTGGACGAGTTCGGCGGGACGGCGGGCCTGGTCACGTTCGAGGACCTGCTCCGCGACCTGGTGTCGGAGATCTTCGAGCCCGCCGTCCCGCCCCTCACCGACGAGCCGCCCGTGCGGATCGTCGAGCTGGAGGGCAGCGCCCCGGCGACCCGGCTCGAGGAGGCCCTCGGCGTCACGCTGGAAACGCGTGGGGTCCAGACCGTGGCGGGGCTGCTCGTGCAGGCGCTGGGACGCATCCCCCGACCGGGCGAGCGATTCGCGCTGCACGGGCTCGAGTTCGACATCCTCGCCGCCACCGCCACCCGCGTGGAGCGCGTCGTCGTACGGCCGGGGCCGGTGCGCACCGTGCCGCTCGAGCCCGCCGAAGAGCGAAGCTGACGCATGAGTCTTGCGTGACGACGGAGCGGATTCTCGAGGGGCTGGCCCGGCGTGAGCCCGCCGCATTGGCCCGCGCCATCACCCTGGTCGAGAACCAGCGCGACGGGTTCGAGCGGGTGCTGTCGCACACCCACGGGTTGCTCGGGCGCGGCGGTACCCGGCGGGTCGGCATCACCGGTCCCCCCGGCGCCGGCAAGAGCACGCTCACCGAAGCGCTGATCCAGCGGTTCCGCGCCCAGCGCCTCTCCGTTGGCGTCGTGGCCGTGGATCCGACCAGTCCGTTCACGGGCGGCGCGCTGCTCGGCGACCGGATCCGAATGGAATCGGTCAGCCTCGACCCCGGCGTGTTCATCCGCTCGATGGCGACGCGGGGGGCGCAGGGCGGGCTCGCCACCACGACCGAAGAAGTCGCCGATCTCCTCGAGGCGTTCGGCTTCGAGCGCGTTCTGGTGGAAACGGTGGGGGTCGGGCAGACGGAGCTCGACATCGCGCGCACCGCCGAGACGACCGTACTCGTGCTCGTGCCCGAATCGGGCGACGGCATTCAGGCGCTCAAGGCCGGGGTCATGGAGATCGCCGACATCTACGTGGTGAACAAGAGCGACCGTCCGGGCGCGGACAAGTTCCGACAAGAGGTCGAGGTCATGCTCGGCATCCGGCGGGGGAATGCGTTCCGGCACGTCTCTCCCCACCACCGGCCGGACGGGCGGACGGGCGGACGGGCGGACGGTGCGGGCCCTCCGTCCGACGGTCCGACCGTCCAACCGTCCGCCCCCTGGGAGCCGCCGGTGCTCGCGACCGTGGCCACCACGGGCGGCGGTGTGGACGAGCTCGCGGCTGCTCTGGATCGCCATTACGCCTATCTTCAAACGAGCGGCATGCTGGCGGAGCGGCGGCGGCAGCGCCTGGCGGCACGTACGCGCGCGGTCCTGGAGCGGAGCGTGCGGCGCTGGCTGCTGGAAGGAACGCGCGTCGAGGAGCTCCTCGCGCTGCGACTGGATGAGGTAGCGGAGGGCCGGCGAAGCCCGTACGACGTAGCGGCAGAGATCCTCGATCAGGTAAAGGCTGGAGGGAACACGACCCGATGAGCCGTAGCGAGAAAAAGCCCGTCTACACGCCGGACGACCTGGCCGGCTTCGACCCGCGCAGCCGGTTGGGGGCGCCGGGCGCCTACCCGTTCACCCGCGGTATCCACCCGACGATGTACCGGGGGAAGCTGTGGACGATGCGGCAGTTCGCGGGATTCGGCAGCGCGCAAGACACGAACCGGCGCTACAAGTTCCTGCTGGAGCACGGTCAGACCGGTCTCTCGGTGGCGTTCGATTTCCCCACGCTCATGGGGTACGACTCCGACCACCCGCGCGCCGAAGGCGAGGTGGGCAAGTGCGGCGTCGCGATCTCGTCGCTCGCCGACATGGAAGACCTGTTCCGCGGGATCCCACTCGATCAGGTCTCGACCTCGATGACCATCAATGGGCCGGCGGCGATGCTGTTCTGCTTCTACGTCGCCGCGGCGGAGCAGCAGGGGGTGGCGAGCACCGCGCTGCGCGGGACCGTGCAGAACGACATCCTCAAGGAGTACATGGCCCAGCACGCCTGGGTGTATCCCGTCGAGCCCGCCCTCAAGATCATCGTGGACATGTTCGAGTGGTGCGCCGCGCACACGCCGCTGTGGAATACGATCTCGATCTCCGGCTACCACATCCGCGAGGCGGGAGCCACCGCGGCGCAGGAGCTCGCGTTCACGCTGGCCAACGGATTCACCTACGTGGAGCGGGGTATCGCCCGTGGGCTGGACGTGGATGCGTTCGCGCCGCGCCTCTCCTTCTTCTGGGACATCCATAACGATTTCTTCGAGGAGATCGCCAAGCTCCGGGCCGCCCGCCGCATCTGGGCGCGCCACATGCAGGAGCGTTACGGCGCGAAGAACCCGCGGTCTGCGATGATGCGGTTCCACTCGCAGACCGCGGGGGTCACGCTCACCGCGCAGCAGCCGATGAACAACGTCGTCCGGGTGGCCTATCAGGCGCTCGCGGCGGTGCTGGGAGGCACGCAGTCGCTCCACACCAATTCGCTGGACGAAACGCTCGCGCTTCCCACCGAGGAGGCGGTCCGCCTGGCGCTCCGAACCCAGCAGATCATCGCGCACGAGACGGGCGTCGCGGACGTGATCGACCCGTTCGGCGGATCCTACTACGTGGAGTCGCTCACCGATCAGCTCGAGCGCGAAGCGGAGGGCCTGTTTGCAGAAATCCAGTCGGTGGGCGGCGTGGTGAAGGGCATCGAGAGCGGGTGGTTCCAGCGGCAGATCGCGCGCTCCGCGGAGCAGTTCCAGCGCGACGTCGAGGCCGGCGGCCGCATTCTGGTGGGTGTGAACGACTACCTGAGCGATGACGACCACCCGGTCGAGATCCTCAAGGTCTCGGGTGACGCCGAGGAGGGTCAGCGACGGCGGCTCGCCCGCCTGCGGGCGGAGCGCGACAACGCGCTCGTCGCCGAGCGGCTCGAGGCGTTGCGTCGGGCAGCCCGCGCCGACGAGAACGTGATCGGCCCGATGCTGGATTGCGCCCGCGCCTACGGCACCCTTTACGAGATCCGGCACGCGCTCGAGAGCGTGTACGGCGCCTACCGCGAGCCGGTATTCTTCTAGGCCATGGCCGCGCTGCCGATTTCCGCCAGCGAGAGCGCGGTGCGCGCCGCCGTCGAGCGGTTGTCGCACGTCCAGCCCGGCGCGTATCAGGTCGTGTCGTGCTACTTGAAACTGGAGCCCCGGGACAAGACCCGCGGCAAGTATCTGATCAAGATCAAGAACCGCATCCGCGAGGCGCTCGCCGGCCTCGAGCGCCAGGACCTCGAGCGCGCCCTTCGGACCCAAGTGACGGCGGACCTGGAGCGCGTGCAGGGCTACTTCGCCGAGCCGACGCGGCTACCCGCGGCGCGGGGGATCGCGCTGTTTGCCTGCGGCAGCTTCGACCTCTTCGAGGTGCTGCCGCTTCCCCATGTCCACCGCTCACGGCTCGCCGTGGCGCCCATGCCCCTGGTGCGGGAGCTCGTGGCGCTCGAGGAGGAATTCGGCACCATCCTCGTCGCGGCGTGCGACCGCACCAGCGCCCGCTTCTTCGAGGTGACGGCCTATGACGTCGTGGAGCTGCCCAGCCTGACCGCGGAGGCCACGCGACCGGGGAAGTTCCACGGCGGGCGGCAGGCGAAACGGGGAAACATGCTGGCCGGGGGCTTCGGCGAGCACAACTATCACATGCGCATCCGGGAGGAGCGGCAGCGCCACTACGCGCAGGTGGCGGACCGTATCTTCCAGATCCACGCCCAGCGCCCGCTCGCCGGGCTCGTGGTCGCCGGCATCGGCGTGGATGCGGCCGCCCTGCTGCCGCATTTGCACACCTATCTGCACGACCTCGTGCTCGGCGTGGTCCGGCTGAACCCCAAGCGCGTCACCGCCGCCGAAGTGCGCGAGGCGGCGCTCTCGTTGCGCGAGGAGCGCGAGCGAGCCTGGGAGCGCGCACACGCGGAGGCCGTGCGGGAAGGCGTCGGCAGCGGCTGGGCGGTGAACGGCATCGAGCCGACGCTCAAGGCACTCGAGCGCGGCCAGGTGCGCACGCTGCTCGCCGACGGGCAGGACGACGACCGCCGCATCGACGATGCCATCGAGGAGGCCCTGGCCCAGCACGTTCAGGTCGACGTCGTGTACGACGAACGGGCACGCCGCGTCGTAGACGGGCTCGCCGGTCTGGTGCGGTTCCGCCGCTGATGCCCGGCTCGAAGCGCCCCATCCGGGTGCTCGTCGCCAAGCCCGGCCTGGACGGGCACGACCGCGGCGCGAAGGTCGTGGCCGCGGCGCTGCGGGACGCCGGCATGGAGGTCATCTACACGGGGCTGCACCAAACCCCTGAAATGATCGCCCAAGCGGCACTCCAGGAGGACGTGAACGTGGTGGGCCTGTCGATCCTGTCCGGCGCCCACCTGACCCTGTTCCCGCGCGTGAAGCAGCTGCTGGTCGCGGCCGGACGCGACGACGTGTTGGTGACGGGCGGCGGCATCATTCCTCCAGAAGACATCGCCACGCTGCAGCAGCACGGCATCGGGCGATTGTTCGGACCGGGCACTCCCACGGCGGACTTGGTGAAATACATCGAAGAGTGGGCGGCCGAACATGTCGAGGCGTGACCCCGTCCCCGTCCCTCGTCCCGCGTCGCCCTCGAGCCGTCTGAAGACCCTCACCGCGGAATACCGCGAGCTCAAAGCGCGCCTCGAGCAGGGCGGCGGGCCCGACAAGGTGCGCCGCCAGCACGACCAGGGAAAGCTGACCGCCCGCGAGCGCATCGCAGCCCTGCTCGACCAGGGCGCGGCCTGGTTCGAAATCGGCCTGCTGGTCGCGTTCGACCAGTACGACGGGCAGGCGCCGGGCGCGGGCGTGGTCACGGGTCTGGGGCGTATCGCCGGCCGCCCGGTGGTGGTGGTGGCGAACGACGCCACCGTGAAGGCAGGCTCCTGGTGGCCGGAGACCATCAAGAAGATGCTCCGCGCCCAGGAGATCGCGATGCGCCAGCGCATTCCGATCGTGTATCTCGTGGACTCGGCCGGCGTGAATCTCCCCTACCAGGGCGGCGTCTTCCCCGGCCAGTACGGCGCGGCGCGGATCTTCTACTACAACTCGATCATGCGACACTACCTCCGCGTGCCGCAGATCGCCGCAGTCATGGGACCGTGCATCGCGGGCGGGGCGTACCTGCCCGCCCTGTCTGACGTGATCTTCATGGTCGAAGGCACCTCGTTCATGGGGCTGGGAGGCCCGAACCTCGTGAAGGGCGCGACGGGACAGACGGTGGATGCAGAATCCCTGGGCGGCGCGGCCACGCACACCGCGGTGAGCGCCGTGGCGCACTATCGCGCAAAGGACGATCGTGAGTGTCTGGCCCGCATCCGGGAATACGTGGCGCGCCTGCCGCGCACGTTCCGGCCTCCCGCGCCGGGCGGCAAGACTCAACGCAGTCCCAAAGAGCTGTACGATTTGCTGCCATCGGATCACCGCATGAGCTACGACGTCCGCGCGGTGCTCGAGTGCCTGCTCGACGCGGGCAAGCTGGACGAGTTCCAGCCCGATCTCGCGCCCGAGATGATCTGCGCGCACGGCGCCATCGAAGGCCGCACCGTCGCGCTGATCGCCAACTCGCGCGGGGTCATCAAGAGTAGGAAGGGCGTGGGGGAGGGAAGGGCACCGAAGATCGGAGGAATCATCTATACCGAGAGCGCCGAGAAGGTGGCTTACTTCATCGAGAACGCCGACCGCGAGCGGATCCCCCTCCTGTTCGTCCAGGACGTGTCGGGGTTCATGGTCGGCAGCGAAGCCGAGCATTCGGGGATCATTCGCGCCGGAGCGCGTTTCGTGGAGGCGATGGCGACGGCGACGGTGCCCAAGCTCGTGCTCACCGTGAACCACGCCTCGGGAGCGGGCTACTACGCGATGGCGGGGCAGGGGTTCGACCCCGACTTCATCGTCTCGTGGCCCACCGGTCGAATGGGCGTGATGGAAGGGGAGTCGGCGATCCAGGCGGTCTTCGGGAATGAGACGGCGAAGCCCGAAAACGCCCCTGCCGTCGACGCCATGCGCGCGGACTACGAGCATCAGCTCGACGCCAGATTCGCCGCCGCGCGCGGCTTTGTGGACGCGATCGTCCTTCCGGAAGAGACCCGCGATATGCTCGCGTTCCTCCTCGAGGTGACAGGCGAATTCACCGGCCCACACGTCGGGGCCTTCGTGCTGCCGAGTCAACCATGAGACCGCGCCGCGTCCCGCTCCTGCTGGTCGCGCTCTGCGCCGGCTGCGGCGGCTCCGCCCGACCGCCGGCCACGCGCCCCACGCCGGCTTCCTTCCCGGCTCCCCCCCCCGCGACCCCCACCGCGCAACCGCCGGCGTCCCCACCGCCGACCGCCACCGGCGTCGCGAGTCGGCTCCCCATTTTGCCGCCGGCCCGCGCCCTGCTCGTCGGCCTGATGCCGCTCCATAGCGCGGGGGTCGACGAGTTCCGCGCCAAACACCCCACCTACGATGGGCGCGGCGTCCTGATCGGCATTCTCGACACCGGAGTGGATCCGGGCGTGGACGGCCTGATCGTCACCAGCACCGGCGCGCCCAAGATGCTCGACGTACGGGATTTCTCCGGTGAGGGAGTGGTACGGCTCACGCCCGTCGCTCCGACCGGGGACGGCACCGTGTCGATCGCCGGCCGTCCGCTCTCCGGCGCGGGTCGGATCGGGCGGCTCACGACGGCGACCACGTGGTATGCCGGGGTGCTGGCGGAGCGCCCGCTCGGCAAAGCGCCGGGCGCCGATCTGAACGGTGACGGGACCAACAACGATGTCTTTCCGGTGATCGTGGTGAAGGCGACGGACGGCTGGGTCGCGTTCCTCGACACGAACCTGGACGGCTCGTTTGAGGACGAGATGCCGCTGCACGACTACCGCCAGGGCCGTGAGGCGATCGCGCTCGGCACGAAGCCGGTGACACTGGCCGCCAACTTCGGCGAAGTGAGCGGCGTGCCGACGCTCGCCTTCGTGCTCGACAACAACGCGCACGGCACGCACGTCGCGGGCATCGCCGCGGGACACAATTTGTTCAACGTCGCGGGCTTCGACGGCGTCGCACCGGGCGCGCAGCTCCTCGGGCTGAAGATCGCGAACGACGCGCGGGGCGGCATCTCGATGACCGGCAGCATCCAGCACGCGATGGAGTACGCCGCCCGCTTCGCCGAGCAGCGCAACCTGCCGCTCGTGCTGAACTTGAGCTGGGGAATCGGCAACGAGCCCGGCGAGCGCGCCGTCCTCGACTCGATCGTCAACGCGTTTGTCGTCGCCCATCCGGGGATCGTGTTCGCGATCAGCGCCGGCAACGACGGGCCCGGCCTCTCCACGGTGGGCCTCCCCGGATCGGCCGACCTGGCGGTTTCCGTGGGTGCGGCGCTGCCGGGGATCTACGTCCCGCTCGAGGAGGATGGTGCGCCGCCGGTCGCGGGAGATTTCGTCGGCTCCTTCAGCGGGCGCGGCGGACGGTTCGGGAAGCCCGACCTGCTCGCACCGGGGTGGGCCTTCTCGACCGTGCCCGCGTTCGACACCGGAAACGAGATCAAGGCCGGCACCAGCATGTCCGCCCCCTATGTCGCCGGCCTCGCAGCGTGCCTCATGTCGGCGCTGGTGCAGGAGGGACGCAAACCCGACGGCGCCGACGTGAGCGCGGCGCTCCGCGTGGCCGCCGCCGGCCTCCCCGACGCGAGCGTGCTCGACCAGGGGGCCGGAGTGCCGCAGCTCGAGCGGGCATACCGATGGCTCGTCGCCGGGCATCAGGGCTCCGGCTACGTCGTACGCGCCACCACCGGCGGGGGGTCGGCTGCGTTCCGGCGCGAGGGCCTGGCGGGGCCGGGCGACACGGTCGAACTGTTCCGGGTGCGACACGTCGCCGGACTCCGGGTCGCACAATTCTCGTTGAAGAGCGATGCGGCGTGGCTGTCCACGCCGCCGATGCTGCCGGCGGGATCCCGCGAGACCGAGATCCCGCTGACCTACTCCGTCCCCGCGCTCGCCGCGCCGGGTGCGTATGTGGGAACGGTGACTGCCTGGAATCCCGGCGATGCCCTCGCCGGGCCGGTGTTCCGGCTCGTCAACGTCGTGCTCGTCCCGTACGACCTGGGGGACAAGCCCCTCTTTGACGAGCGGCGCACGGTCGGCCCCGGCCACGTACAGCGATACTTTCTCCGCGTGGCGCGGCCGGGCGCCACGCTCGTCGCCAGCGTCATGCTCGCCGACTCCGGGCAACAGACCGCCAAGGCGATCCTGTACGAGCCCAATGGCGCGCCATTTCGGGAGCTGGCGCGCGATTCGATCGTCCCGCTCGGGGGATCCCAGACGGGGACCGCCCGGTTCGTCGTCCGGGCAGAAGATGCCGTGGCCGGCGTGTACGAGCTGGATGTCGTCGCGCCGCCCCGCTCCGGGGTCGTCGCGACCGTGCGCGCGCAGCTCGCACCGCTCACCCTCGCGGACCGGGAAGCGACCAATCCGGGCCAGGCCATCGTCACCGGGCGCATCACCCAGACGCTGCTCGGCGGAGAGCGCGCGCTGGAGGTCGCGGGCCGCGGCGCGACGTCCGAGAGCCTCACGGTCTCGGTGCCCGATTGGGCCGCGACGGCGGTCGTCGAGGTGGAGGTACCGCGCGAGCAGTGGCGCGAGTTCACCGACTTCGGCGTGACCGAGTTCGATTCTACGGGGCAGCAGGTGTCTCAGGGGCCACTGGAGTACGCGCTCGGACGGCAAGCCTTCGCGGTACCGGCGGCGTTGCAGGGCCATCCGCTCACCGTCGAGCTGTATCCGGGCTTTGCACGCGACAGGGGTGTGCATCCGTGGCGGGCGTCGGTGCGGGTGCGCTTCCTGCTGCGCGAGCCGCGCCCGCTCGGCGACGGCCGGGACATCACCGTGCTCCCGGGGGGACGGGCTTCCCTGCCCACTCAGCGCACGCGAGAGCTGCCCCTGCCCGAGGGCTTCGCGCCACTCGTCGAGCTGAAGGTCCACTCATCCAGTGGGAGCGCTCCCGACGCGACCCGCCGGGTCGCCGTCACGCCGTGAAGCCGCGGCCGGCCACGGTGCGCATCGCCGCGGGGCAGGGGTTCTGGGGCGACTGGCTGGAAGCGCCATATCGCCAGGTGACGGGCGGTCCCGTGGACTACCTCATGATGGATTACCTGGCCGAAGTCACGATGTCCATCTTGCAGAAACAAAAGGCGCGCGACCCGTCGCTCGGGTACGCGAAGGACTTCCTCGCGCAGATGGAGCGTATCCTGCCGATCGTCGTGGAGCGGCGGGTCAAGGTCACCGCCAACGCCGGCGGCGTGAACCCTCGGGGCTGCGCGCAGGCGATGGGCGAGACGGCGCGCCGCCTGCGGCTCGGTGGCAAGCTCCGGATCGGCGTAGTGACGGGGGACGATCTGTTGCCGCGGTTGGATGGGCTGCTGGCCCGCGGGCACGAGCTCAGGAACCTCGACACGGGCCGACCACTGTCCGACGTGCGCGACCGGGTCGTTTCGGCGAACGCCTACCTCGGCGCCGGGCCGGTCGTCGAGGCGCTGCGCGGCGGCGCGGACATCGTCGTGACGGGACGCGTCACCGACACCGGTCTCACCCTCGCGCCCATGATTCACGCCTTCGGGTGGCGGCCCGACGCCTGGGATCTCCTCGCCGCCGGGACGGTCGCAGGCCATACGATCGAATGCGGCGCGCAGTGCAGCGGGGGCAACTGCCTGGTGGACTGGGAACGGATCCCGGATCTCGCGAATGTGGGCTACCCGATCGTGGACGCGGATCCGGATGGGACGTTCGAGATCACGAAGCATCCCGGCACCGGCGGGCGGATCAGCGTGGCCGGCGTGACCGAGCAGCTCGTCTACGAGATGGGAAATCCGGCGGAGTACATCACCCCCGACTGCATCGCGGATTTCACGACGATCCGGCTCGAGCAGGTGGCGGGGGACCGGGTCCGGGTGTCAGGCGTCAGGGGGAGACCTGCCACCGACAAGCTCAAAGTATCGATCGGCTATTTCTACGGCTACAAGGCCGTGGGCACGCTCGTCTACGCGTGGCCGGAGGCCTACAAAAAAGCCCAGGCCGCGGATCGGATTCTCCGGCAGCGGCTCGCCGATCTCGGTCTCAAGTTCGAGTCGGTGCTGACGGAGTTCGTGGGCGCCGATGCGACCCATGGCCCGCTGGCGCGGGGGGCGCGGGGCGCGCCGCTCGACCAGCTGCCGGAAGTGCAGCTGCGCGTCGGCGTCCGGTCGCCCGACAAAGCCGCGGTCGAGCGGTTCACGCGCGAGATCGCGCCCCTGATCCTGAACGGGCCGCCCAGCGTCACCGGGTTCGCGGGGGGACGGCCGAAGCCCGAGGAGATCGTGGCGTACTGGCCCGCGCTGCTCGACAAGGGCATGGTGGAGCCGTGCGTCGAGGTCGTGGAGGTATGAGACGGCGGGCGAAGGCGGTGCAGGGCGGTGGAGGGCGGTCGAGGACGCGACGAGTTCCGCTCGTGGAAATCGCACATGCCCGGTCGGGGGACAAAGGCGATACGGCCAACGTGGGGTTGATTGCACTGAAACCCGAGTACTATCCGATCCTGGTGAAGCACGTGACCGCGGCGCGCGTCGCCCGGCACTTCAAGGGCATGATCTCCGGCCCGGTCGAGCGCTACGAGCTGCCGAACCTCCACGCCCTGAACTTCCTGCTACACGGCGCGCTGGACGGCGGCGGCACCATTTCCCTCAAGACCGATGCCCAGGGAAAAGTGTTTTCGACCGCCCTATTGCGCCTCGAGCTGGAGCTCCCCAGGTGAGCGACCGCGTGCTCGCCGCGCTCGAGGGCGGGATCCTCACGGCAACGCTCAACCGGCCGGAGAAAAAGAACGCGATCGACACCCCCCTGATCGACGCCTTCCTCTCCCTGCTGGAGCGGGCCGATCTCGACAGCGCCGTGCGCGTCGTGGCGGTGCGGGGCGCCGGGGGCGACTTCTGCGCCGGCATGGACCTGAACGAGCTACTCGCCTCCGCCGACCGGAGCGTCGAGGAGAACCGACACGCGGCGCTGCACTTCGCCGAGATCTTCCTCCGCATGCGACGCATTCCCAAGCCGATCGTCGCCGTCGTCCAGGGCCGGGCGCTCGCAGGGGGGTGCGGGTTGGCCACGGCCTGCGACCTCGTGCTCGCCACGGAATCCGCCAAGTTCGGCTATCCCGAAGTGCAACGGGGCTTCGTGCCGGCCATCGTCATGACGCTGCTCAAGCGCACGGCGGGCGAGAAGGTCGCGTTCGATCTCGCGGCGACAGGGCGGATCCTCGGAGCCTCGGAGGCGGCGGGGCTGGGGCTCGTGTCGCGGGTGTACGAAGACTCGGATTTCGAGGACCAGGTGAGCGAGGTGCTGCGGGCCCTGGCCGCGGCGAGCCCGTCGGCGCTGGCGTTCACCAAACAGCAATTCTACCAGCTCGACGGCCTGCGCTTCGAGGACGGGATCCGGCTGGGGGCGGACGTAAACGCCGTGAGCCGCACGACGCCCGATTTTCGCGCGGCGCTACAAGCCTTTCTGAAGAAGTAGGGGCGCAGCATGCTGCGCCCCTACCGTGTGTTCGCAGTGAAAGCGTGGCTCGGCGGCATCGGGTTGGGCGCCGGCCTCGTCGGGATCGCGATCCACCAACGGTGGCTGGTGTGGATTGCCGTCGGACTGATGAGCGGCGCCTTCGTCCTGCGGTTCGGCGAAAGGACGCCGCCCCCGGCATGACCTCGCTGCGGGAGCCGGGCGCCATCCTGCTGTTGTCGTGCTACGAGCTCGGCCACCAGCCACTCGGCCTTGCCTGGCCACAGGCGTTTCTCGCGCGCGCCGGCTTCGCCCCGAGCACTATCGATCTGGCGGTGGAGCCGCTAGACGCAGCCACGGTGCGACGAGCCCGACTCGTGGCGATTGCCGTGCCGATGCATACGGCGTTGCGCCTGGGCGTGCGCGCCGCCGAGCGGATCCGTCAGATCAATGCCACGTGCCGCATCGTGTGCCACGGTCTGTACGCCGAGCTCAACGCGGCGCACCTGCTCGGGGGGTGTGCCGACATCGTGCTGGGGGCGGAGTCCGAAGCGGCGCTCGTCGCGCTCGCCGAGCGGCTCGACGCGGGAGAAGCGGCCGCGCCCCTTCGCCCTGGTCGGAAGCTCGAACGACTGCCCTTTCCCGTCCCCCGTCGCGACGGGCTCCCGGCGCTCACGCGCTACGCGAGCCTGTTGCGGGATGGCCAGCGCATTCCCGCGGGGTACGTCGAGGCGAGCCGCGGCTGCCTGCACGCCTGCCTGCACTGCCCCATCCCGCCGGTGTACGGCGGCCGCTTCTTCGCGGTGCCCCGGGACGTCGTGCTCGAGGACGTGCGGCGCCTGGTGGCGGACGGGGCGGGGCACGTCACGTTCGGCGATCCCGATTTCCTGAATGGTCCCGGTCACGCGTCGAAGCTGGTGCAGGGGCTGCACGCCGAGTTTCCCGCCCTCACCTATGACTTTACCGCGAAGATCGAGCACATCGTGCGCCACCGCGAGCTGTTCCCGGAATTCGCGGCCACAGGCTGTGTGTTCGTGGTCTCCGCGGTCGAGTCACTGTCGCCGGTCGTTCTCGCCAACCTCGAGAAGGGGCACACGCGCGCCGACGTGCAGGTCGCGCTCGAGGTGTTGCGCCGAGCGGGGATCGCGCTTCGGCCCGCGTTCGTCCCATTCACTCCGTGGGCCACAATCGGGGACTTCCTCGAGTTGCTCGAATGGGTGGCGGCCGAAGGGTTGGTCGATCAGATCGATCCGGTCCAGTTCGCCATCCGGTTGCTCATTCCGCCCGGCTCCCTGCTCTTGTCTCGCCCCGGCATCCAACCCTTCCTTGATGGGCTCGACGCGGCCCGATTCACGTATCGCTGGGCGCATCCCGACCCTCGAATGGACTCGCTGCAGCGCGAGGTGAGCGCGCTGGCGGAGCAAGCGGCACGCTGCGACGAAGATCCCGCGGTGACGTTCGGGCGATTCCGCATGCTGGCCTATGCCCGGGCCGGCCGGGGCGAGGCGATCAGTCGATTCCGGACGCCGCCCCCCGAACGACCCATTCCCGCGCGGCTCACCGAGCCGTGGTTTTGCTGAGCGGAGCCGACCGAGAGCCAGTTGGGCTCCATGTAGCAGCCCTGTCAGCTTGCTGACAGGTTCGCCGGATACGTTTCTCCACAGGATCACATGTCGCTCTCGACACGACTTCTGCGCGTCTCCGCCCTCGTCGTGGGACTGGGCGGCGCAGCGACAGCCTCGCTCGCCGCTCAGCGTCCACTGACGCGGGCCGAAGCGGTCGCGGCGGCGCTCGCTCGCGGCGCGCGCGTCGCGTTCGGCCGCGCCGACACCGCCGCGGCCGCCGGGGTGCTGCGCGGCGCGCGCGCCTACCCTAACCCCTCGTTCGCCGCGACCTACACGAAGGACGTGCCGCGCTACCATTACAGCGCCGATCTGTTACTCGACCTCCCGTGGCTCCGCTCGGCGCGGATCGGCGCCGCGGCGGCGGCCCACGACGCGACGGGGTTCGGATTCGCGTTCGAGCGCGCCGCCATCCGCTTCGACGTCGACACCACCTACACGCGGGCCCTTGCCGCGACGGCGCATGCGCGGCTGTCGCGCCGTAACGCGCGTGACGCCGACAGCCTGCTCACGATGGCCCGGCTGCGCCGCGAGGTGGGCGACGTGAGCGAGCTGGACGTGCGGCTCGCCGAGGTGAACGCAGGCCAGATGGAGAACGTCGCGGTCGACGATTCGCTCGCCGCGCTGGACGGGCTGCTCGCTGTGCAGCTCGCGATAGGTCTTCCGGCCGAGACGGCCACCATCACCCTGGCCGACTCGCTGGTGCCGCCCCCGGGCGGTGCACCGGATCCCGCAGGCGAGCCGCTGCGTGTCGCGGCAGCGGTGGCGACCCTGCGCGCCGAGGACCGCAGTCTCACGCTCGCGCACCGCAGCGTGATCCCGGCGCCGAGTCTCCAGCTGGGGGTGGAGCGCGGCGATCCGGCGGAGCCCGCCCAGGGCGTGCTGCCGACGGTCGGGCTGGCGCTCGCGCTGCCGCTCTTCAACCGAAACGGCGGCGAGATCGGGCAGGCGCGGGCGGCGCGCGACCGCGCGCAGGCGAACCTCGACCTGACCCGCCGGGAATCCGCGGCGGACGTCGCACGCGCGCGTCGCCGCTTCGCGGCCGTCCTGGCGCGCCTGGAGCGCGACCGGCGGCTGCTCGCGAGCGCCGACCGCGTCGCCGCGATGTCGTTGCAAGCGTATGCCGAGGGCGCCATCCCCCTCGCCAACGTGCTCGAGGCGCACCGCAACGCACGCGAGGCGCTGGGCCGCTACATCGACGATGTCGCCACGGCGAACGACGCGGCCGGCGTCGTGCGCCTGGTCACCGTCTCCGCGGCTGAGTCGTGAGACGCCTGCTCGCGTGGCTTGTCGTCGGCGTTGCCGCCGCCTGCCGCGCCCGCGCCGCCGATGATGCCGAGTCGGCCGCCCAAGCCACCGTGACGGCGCAGACGGCGGTCGCGAGCGAGCAGCCGTTCGCGCGCGTCGTGCGCGCCATCGGCACCGTGACGCCCCGCCCAGGGCGCTTCGCGGAGCTCGCGGCCCCGGGACCGACCCGGGTGGCGCGCATCCTCGTCGTCCCGGGGCAGCGGGTCGCCGAGGGCGACACGCTGATCGAGTTCGAGCGGGCGCCGTTCGATGCCGCCGCCCAGAGTGCCGCCACCGCGCTCGAGACGGCGCAGCGCACCTACGCGCGTGCGGTGCGGCTGGTTCAGGCGGGAATCCTGCCGCAGAAAGACTCGGACCAGGCGGCGTCCGAGCTGGCGCAGGCTCAGGTCGCCGCGATCACGGCGCGCCGGGCGCAGCAGCTCGCCACGCTGCGCGCCCCGCTGTCGGGCGTCGTCACGCGTATGAGCGCCGTGCTGGGCGCCTCGGTCGACGCGACCCAGCCGCTCGTCCAGATCGCCGACCCGGGGGCGCTCGACGTCGTGTTCAACGTGTCGCCCGCCGAGGCCGCGCAGCTCCGCGATGGGGATTCGGTCGCGGTCACGGTCGGTGAGGGTGCGACGGGCGAGCCGCTCGGGCCCGGCGCGGTCACCGGGGTCGCGGCCGCGGTCGATTCTCTGACACGGGCAGTGGCGGTTCGCGTGCGGCTGCGCCGCCCCGAGCGTCCCTTGAGGATCGGCGAGTCGGTGTTCGGGCGGCTCGTGACCGCGGTCGAGCCGCACGCCGTCACCGTCCCCGTCGCCGCGCTCGTCCCGGCCGCCGGTGGCGAGGGCTTCCAGGTCTTCGTCGTGGATTCCGAGCGGGTCGCGCACGTGCGACCCGTCACGGTCGGCGGCCGGAGTGAAACCGTGGCCGAGATCGCGTTCGGGCTGCAAGCCGGCGAGGTCGTGGTGACGAATGGCGCGTACGGCGTGGCCGACGGCGCCAAGATTCTCCAAGCTGCCGCTCCACCCCGGTGACGCTGTTCGACGTCTTGAGCCGCCAGCGCCGCTTCGTTTATCTGCTCGTGGCGCTCCTCAGCATCGCGGGCGTGTGGGCTGCCTCGACTCTCCCTTCGGCCATCTACCCCGAGCTCAAATTCGCACGCGTGACGATCGTCGCCACCGGGACCGCGCTCGGCGCGCGCCAGCAGCTGTTCAGCCTGTCGCGGCCCATCGAGGAAGCCGTCAGCATTGTCCCCGGCGTCACGCGGGTCAGATCCCGCACCATCCGGGGCGGCACCGAGATCAACGTGGATTTCTCGCCGACCACGGAGATGCTCAACGCGCTGCAGGAGGTCCGCGCGCGCGTCGACCAGGTCGTGCCCGACCTGCCCGCGGGCGTGAGCATCCAGGTCGAGCGGATGACGCCGGCGCTCTTCCCGATCCTCTCGTACAACGTCGAGGGCGGCGACCCGGCCACGTTGTACGACATCGCGCGATACCAGATCAAGCCTATCGTCTCACGCGTGCCGGGCGTCGGGCGGGTGGACGTGCTCGGCAGCGACGTGCGCGAGATCGAGGTCGTTGCCGACCCGGTGCGGCTGGCCCAGCAGGAGATGACGTTCGACGACCTCTCGGCGGCAATCCGCGACGCGACGACGGTGACGGCGGTTGGGCGCATGCCGCGCGACTATCGGCAGTACTTGATGGTGAGCGCGACGGAAGCGCACTCGGCCGACGACATCGCCGACATCGTCGTCGGGCACGGGCTCCGGGTGCGCGACTTGGCGACCGTGACGCCCGGCACCGAGGACCGCGTGAGCATCATCTCGGGCAACGGGCGGCCGGTTGCGCAGCTGAACATCACACGCCAGCTCGGCGGTAACACGCTGGCGATCGCGGACAGCGTCGCCGGTGTCGCCCGCGCCTTGGCGCACACGCTACCCCCCGGCGTCCGCCTGACGCCCGTCTACGACCAAGCGTCGCTCGTGCGCGACGCCGTCAAGGCGGTCCGCGACGCCATGCTGGTGGGCGCCGCGCTCGCCGTTATCGTGCTCCTCCTCTTCCTCCGCCGCGGTCGGATCACCGCAGTCAGCGCGTCGTCCATCCCGCTCACCCTCGTCATCACGATCTTCCTGATGTGGCTCCTCGGGCAGACGTTCAACCTGATGACCCTCGGCGCGATGGCGATCGCCATCGGCCTCGTCATCGACGACGCCGTAGTCATCACCGAGAATATCGTCCGTCACCTCGACCTGAACCCCGACCGGACCGCGGCCATCCGCGACGCGATCCAGGAGCTGCTCTGGCCGGTCACGACCTCCACGCTGACGACCGTCGTGGTGTTCCTGCCGCTCGGCCTGCTCCAGGGCGTGGTCGGCCAGTTCTTCCACGCGTTGTCGATCACGCTCACGATCGCCGTGCTCGTGTCGCTGGGACTCGCGTGCTCGGTGATCCCGCTCCTCAGCGAGCGCTACCTTACGTCGCGCGACGCGGAGCACGCGGTGCCGCCGCCGGGGACGGCGCCGACGGTCCTCGATCGGCTCGGGCACGCCGTCGACGCGCTCGCGGGGTTGTACGCCCGCGCGCTCGGGGCCGTGCTCCATTATCCGCGGCGCGTGGCCGTCGTCGCCGTCGTGCTCGTCGTCGGGGGGTACGTCGCGTACCGCGCGGCCGAAACCGGGTTCCTGCCCGAGATGGACGAGGGAGCGTTCGTCCTCGACTACTGGGCACCGGGCGGCACCGCGCTGACCGAGACCGACCGTCAGCTGGGCGTCATCGACGGCATCCTCGCGCGGCTACCGGAGGTTGCCGGGACCAGTCGGCGGACCGGCGCCGAGCTCGGCCTCTTCGCGACGTTGCAGAACCGTGGCGACTACGTGGTCCGGCTCAAGCCGCACGGCCAGCGCGCCCGGTCGATCGTCGACGTCATCGACCAGGTCCGGCAGCAGGCGAGTGTCGCGCTACCGCGCATGCGGATCGAGTTCGTCCAGATCCTTTCCGACGTCGTCAACGACCTCGCCGGCAACGCCCGCCCCGTGGAGATCAAGCTGTTCGGTCCCGACCTGGCCGCCCTCGAGACCTATGGAACGCGGCTCGACTCCGCCATGGCGGGCATCGACGGCCTCGAGGATCTCTTCAGCGGTGTGAGCGAGCCCACGGCCGAGATGGCGATGCGCATCGACGCCGCCGAGGCAAACCGGGTTGGGCTGACCCCCATGGCCGTCACGCAGGCCGTGAGCGGCGCGCTGCTCGGCGTCGCAGCGGGCCAAATCTACCGGGACGACCGGAGCATCGGCGTCCGCGTCCGCGCGCCCGACTCGGTGCGCTTCGACCCGCTTCGGCTCGGGGCGATCCCCGTCCTCGCGCCGGGCCGTCAGACACCCATCCCCGTCGCGTCGCTCGTCCGCTTCACGCCGCAGGACGCCCCGTCCGAGCTGCTCCGGGAGAACCAGCAGCAGATGATCATGATGACCGCCGACCTGGGTGCCCGCGGCCTACGGAGCGTGATGACGGACGTGCATGAGGCGCTCGCGAAGAACCCGCCGCCCACCGGTATCCGGATCGAGCTCGGTGGCCAGTATGCGAGCCAGCAGGACGCGTTCCGGTCGCTCGTGCTGGTCCTCGGCCTCGCCGCGGCGAGCGTGGTCGCGGTGATGGTGGTGCAGTTCGCGTCGTTCGTGGAGCCCCTCGTGGTGCTCCTCGCCGCACCCCTCTCGTTTGTCGGCGCGATGGCGCTCCTCCTCGTCACGCGCACCGCGCTCAACGTCTCGTCGTTCATGGGGCTGATCCTGCTGGTCGGCCTGATCGTGAAGAACGGCATCATCCTGCTCGACTTCACCAAGTTGCGGATGCGCACCGAGGGAGCGACGCTCGAGACCGCGATCCGCGAGGCGGCACGTGTGCGGCTCCGTCCCATTCTGATGACCACGCTCTGCACCCTGTTCGGCCTGCTCCCGTTGGCGCTCGGCATCGGCGCGGGAAGCGAGCTGCAGCGCCCGCTCGCCCTCGCCGTGATCGGCGGGCTGGCGCTGTCCACACCGATTACGCTGTTCGCCGTGCCGACGCTGCTCGTCGCGATTCGGGGAAGGGAGTACACGCTCCCCACGTCGCGCGCCCTGCGCGGCTAAAGCCGCGGCTCGGCGGGTACCGCTGAAGCGGCAGGGCGCGTCAGTTCACTGACACATGCCGAGTCGCGGGTTTACCCGCGCACTCGCGTGCGGATCGTCTCGTACCGCAGGTGGCTCGTCACGTACGCTACTCGCGACGGGCATGTGCCGCGGGGAAGTGAACGACCACCCGCGTTCCGCTCCCCGGCGCGGACTCGATACCGATCCGGGCGTCGTGCGCATCGGCAATCCAGCGGGCGATCGCGAGGCCGAGCCCCGTCCCGTCCGCCTCCCGCCGGGCCGGATCTCCGCGGTAGAAGCGCTCGAACACGTGGGGGAGCTGCTCGGCCGGGATGCCGATGCCGGTGTCCGTCACAACCACCGCCGCCCGGCCGTCCTCGACGGACACGTTGAGACGCACATGACCCCCGGCGGGCGAGAACTTGATGGCATTGTCGAGGACGATCAGGAGCAGTTGGCGGACGAGCGCTCCATCCCCCGTGATCTTTGCTTCCTCGAACGCTCCGACCTCCAAGGTGATCCCCTTGCTCGTGGCCAGGGTCCGCACGGCGTCCACCGCCCCGGCCGCGATGTCGTCGAGATACAGCGGCTCGCGCGCCACCGGCCGCTCGCCACTGTCCGCGCGGGCGAGGGTCAAGAGATCGCCCACGATGCCGCCCACGCGGGTCGCTTCCCGCTCGATCGCCTGGAACGTCGCCGCGTCCCGCGCCGTTTCCCGCTCCTGGGCGAGGGCCACTTCGGCGCGCGTCCGGAGAATGGTGATGGGCGTGCGCAGCTCATGCGCGGCGTCGGCCATGAAGCGGCGCATCTGATCCATCGACCGCTCGATCGGCGCCGTGGATTTACGGACCAAGATGTAGCCCCCCCCGGCGATGAGGAGCAGTCCCGCGAGGGCCGCGGCCCCGAAGGTCTTGATCAACGAGGCATACTCGTCCTCGAGCTCGATGCGGTCGGCGACGACGGCGGCGATGTACGGCGCCCCCGTCGTCCCGGTGAACCGCTCGGCATAGATCCGCAACTCCCGGCCGTCCGGGGCATTGAGGTTCCGGTACCCGTACTGCGACTGGACGGCCTCCCGCGCCGCCTCCCGGATCCACGCCGCGACTGCCGCCGGCTTGATGGCACGCCCTTCCTCGTCGAGCAGGTAGAGCGACCGCTCGGGGATATGCAGCTCGTCCACCGCATCGACCACGGCTCCATGGGCGCTCGCCCGCTCGGTCTCACGGATGCGAGCGGCCTGTTGCAGGGCACCCGCCGCGGCGCCGAGCGATTTGTCGACATGCCTGGACATCTGGTGTCGGATCGTGAGGAACAGGCCGGCGCCCAGCAGCGCGAGCACCAGCGTGAACACCCCGGCATACCACGCCGTCAGCTGCAGCCGCAGACGCGCGAGCGGGTTCACGGCGTGGTGTTTCACGCGCCGAACCGATAACCCGCGCCGCGCAGCGTCGTAATCAGCTTGGTCTCGAAGCCGTCGTCGATCTTGCGCCGCAATCGCCCGACCAGCACCTCGAGCAAGTTGTCGAACGGGTCGTGGTTGTCGTCCCACACGTGCGTGGTGATGGTCGCGCGGTCGAGCACCCGCCCCTGGTTGAGGACGAACAGCTCCAACAAGGCGAACTCTTTGGCGCTGAGCGTGATCGGCCGGCTGCGGCGATGCACCTGGCGGGTCCCGAGGTCGACCTCGAGGTCGGCAACCCGGTAGCGGGCCGGAGACAGGGCGGGCCGGCGGCGCGCCAGGGCCTTGAGGCGCGCCACGAGCTCCCGGAACGCGAACGGTTTCGTGAGATAGTCGTCCGCTCCGACCTCGAGCCCCCGCACCCGGTCGTCCAGGGCATCGAGCGCCGTCAGCATCAGGACCGGTGTCGAGCTGCCGCCGCGCCTGAGCTCCCCGCACAGCTCGAAGCCGGTACCCCCGGGTAGCCGAACGTCCAGAATGATCACATCAAACGAACCCCCCTGCGCCCGGTCGCGGCCTTCGGCGAACGTCGCCGCCAGGGTCGGATCGATGCGCTGCGCGCGCAGGCCGTCACGCAGCAAGCCGGCCAGCTCGGGGTCGTCTTCGACGATCAGGACGCGCATGGAGAAGGTCCGGAGCAGGGAGCGGGGAGCAGGGAGCAGGGAGCGGTACTCTCCAGGAGCGCGACTGCTCCCGGCTCCCGGCTCCCTGCTCCTTGTCGTTATATATGATTCAAACGAAGCCTCATTCGACCCGAGGAATCAATGGCCGGCTTGAACGTTCCCCTTTACGACCCCCGCCTCGTGCAGCCGATGCGCGAGGAGCTCACCCGCATCGGGTTCCAGGAGCTCCGTACGCCCGCAGAGGTTGACCAGGTGCTGGGGACCACACAGCACACGACGCTCGTCGTCGTGAACTCGGTCTGCGGGTGTGCGGCCCGGAATGCGCGCCCCGCGGCGACGCTCGCACTCCAGCATGCGCGCCGGCCCGCCCGGTTGCTCACGGTCTTCGCGGGACAGGACGCCGACGCGACCGCGCGCGCCCGGAGCTACTTCACGGGCTACGCGCCGTCTTCACCACAGATGGCGCTCTTCAAGGACGGCGCGTTGGTCTACATGCTCGAGCGGAAGAACATCGAGGGCCGGCCGGCCCAGGACATCGCGGCCGACCTGACGGCGGCGTTCGACAGATACTGCTAGAGCGTGAGCGGTGAGGGGTGAGCGGTGTTGATCGTAGGTACCGCTCACCGCTCACCGCTTACCGCTTACCGCTCACCGCTTACCGCTCAGGTTCAAAGCACCCGCTCCCGTCGCACACGCACATCCACAACCTTGTCCACCCAGGACCAGAGCGAATCCTGCCGCACCATCGGCGCGCCGTCCACCACGTGGCGCCGCCACCCTTTCATGACCTCCGAGTCCTGAGTCCACAGGCGCACCCGCTTTCGCGGCACCTTGTTCTCCCACAACTGGGCGATGGGCGGGTCGGCGTACAGCAGCCGCACGGTCACATTGCGCGACAGGTACTCGAGCGGGCTCATGTCCACGCGCTTGTAACGATCATCGAGGGACATGCGGCCGGCGCCCGGGAAGTCCGGCTCGCCGTCGGAGAACAGCACGACGTTGAGGGGCGCCAGCACCAGATTGTTGCGCTTCACGTGCAGGGCGGCGCGCTGGAAGAACGCGTTGAAGTCGGTGATCGGGTCTTCTTGCGGGAACCACGCCCGCAGGTCCGACGCGATCTGCGCGGGCGACTTGCCCGACAGATCCTGGATCGGGTGGAATACCTTGGCCTGCCCAGTACGCTCGCCGCCCAGCTCTCCGACGAAGATCGCCGTGTTCGGCTGCAGTCCGCCGACCCCGTTCAGGTGACCGTAGATGTACAGCGCCGCGAACTCGATCGCCCCGTTGAAATTGGCGTTGCGCCGGAACGAGCCGCTGATGTCCAGCCCGATCACGAGCGTGGACCTGGGCGTCTCGGTCCGTTGCGACGGCGAGCACGCTGTCACCCCGAGGGTGAGGACCAGCGCCGCGACGCGACGCCTCATGGCGCACCTCCCTCGACCGTGTGGGTCTTGCCGGTCGCGAAGATCGGCGTGCTGTGGAGCACCTGGTCGAGCGACCGGAACGGCAGGTTAAAGTGCGGCTTGCCCATGATCACGACGACCAGGAAGTTGAACCCGCTGGCGACGAGCTGCAGCACCGGCAAGGTCAACAGCTCCATCAGGTGCTGGGCCTCCTTCTTGAACCACTCGTGCTCGGCCTTGAGCGCGTTGATCGGCCCACGCCAGAACTCCACGTCCGCGCTCGCGGCCGCCCGCACGGCGCCCAGGCCTTCCATCGCCTTCCGGCCGAGGATGGCGAGCAGCGCCGGCGTGCCGAACCGGCCGAACAGGAACCATGTCATGCCGCGCACGCCCACCCACCCCAGCATGGCCAGCCCTAGTGTCCCGACGATGCCCAGCTGGAACCCCTGCTGGGCCAGCCACGGCGTGATAGCATCGATCAGCTCGCGGTACAAGAAGAGCACCTCGAACAGGGCGACCGCCAGCTCGACCAGCACCATCGAGACGATCTGACCGATGGCGCGAGTCTTGATCGCCTCGTTCAGCACCTGGATGCAGGCGAAGCTGCCCCCGATGATGATGAACAGGAAGAACCACAGGAGCACGACGAGGGCCAGCGCGTTCACCTGGTAGCCCGTCAAGTCCGAGAGCAGCTCGCTCATCGTGGGACGCAGCGTGAACGTGAAGATCGTCGCCTCGATGGCGGACCAGAACAGCAGCAGGACGAATGCGATCCACGGCACCCCCGGCTGGCGCGAGCTCGAATCCAGCATCGCGAAGGGCGAGGTGACCAGGTTCTTCAGCGTTCTCCAAAACAGCCCGACGCCAAGCCGGAGCAAGCCCCAGATCCAACCGACGAACACCAGGAGGAAGCGCGCCAGGCCGAACCAATAAAACCACGCCATGCGCACGGCGTCCCACCAGGACATCAGGAGCGCGGCCAGAAAGCGCCCGCGCCCGGAACGGAACGGAATGGTGTAGAGCGACACCATCGTGCCCCACACGCCCGCGACGAGCACCATCGCCGGGAAGAACAGCAGCAGGGCCTTGCCGAACGCCTCCCAGAACGTGGTCCCGGTCGCCGCCACCCGGAACACCTGCACCTGCCAGTCGACGATCCAGGACAGGCCGCCCCAGACCCAACCCCAGACGGTCTGGAGGATCAAGCTCCACTGCTCAGTCTGGGCGGTGCCTAGGGGGCTTTGCATGTCTTTTGTCCCTTCCGAAGCGAACGGGGAGCTGGCGGCCTCGAGAGCGTCTACGACAGGCGCGCATTAATAGTGCGGCGCGCGGCCCTGTCAAGCGGTGCACGTGATCCACATCACTAAAGGAGGCTGGGGGAGGTTGGTGGAAGTCGGGGGAGGACGGTGGAGGTTGGCCCCGTCTGCGGCGCAGCCTCCACAAACCTCCACCAACTTCCCCCGACCTCCACCGACCTCCCCCCCGTAAGGGGGGGAAAATTGTATACTGGAGCCCATGCCGGACGAATCCCCCAAGCGCCTGATCGTCGTCGGTGACCGCGTGCTCATCGCTCCCGAAGAGGGGGAGGAGCGCACCAACGTCGGGCTGTACCTCCCGCCGACCGCGGTCGAAAGCCGGCAGGTACAGGGCGGCCGGGTCGTCGCGACCGGACCGGGCACGCCGATGACCGAGCCGGCGAGCATGGACGATGAGCCCTGGAAAATCCACGGTCCCGACGTCAAATACCTGCCGATGCAGGCGCGGGTTGGCGACTACGCCCTGTTCTTCCGCAAGGCTGCCGTTGAGATCACGTTCGAGGGAGCGAAGTATCTGGTCGTCCCGCAGGCGGCAATCCTCGTGCTGGTGCGGGAGCGAACTACCGAGGACCTGGAGTAAGACGCATGGCCGACTTGGGATGGGCCCGGAGCCGTGGCGACCGCGCGGAAAAGGGAGGCCTGAGGCGAGGAGCCTGGTATCGCGTCGTCGAAGAGCCCGGCCAGCCTTGGGTGGTTCTGGACGTGCACCAAGTGGAAGTCCGCGTGCCCAAGGACAGCGTGGACGTCCGCAAGGACCGCCCAAAGTCGTGGAGCGTCGTGCACGAACCCCATCTCGTATGCCCCGGCTGTCACAAGCGCCAGTACGTGTCGGGGCAACCCAAGGAAGTGAAGTGCCACGAGTGCGGCAACGGCTTCGCCGTGGACTGGCAAGATCGGGCGTAATTCAGCCACACATCGCATCGTTTGGGCTCCGGTGAAACCACCGGGGCCCGTTTTCTTTGCGCCATGGCGACCTTCACGGGCGGACTGGTGCGGGCGCGCGAGTTGTTGGTCGAGCGGTTCGACCATGCCGCGTTCCGGGTGCACCAGCTCAAAGTGCTCGGGCCGCTGCTCGCCGACCGAAGCGTCCTGGCGGTGCTGCCCACCGGGGCAGGGAAGTCCTTGTGCTACCAGCTCCCCGCATTGATGGCCCGAGGGCTCACCCTCGTCATCTCGCCGTTGATCTCGCTGATGCAGGACCAGGTGGCGGCGCTCAGGCGGCGGGGAATCCCGGCGGCGTATGTGAACAGCCTGCTCTCGTCGGGTGAGCGCCGGACGATTCTCGACGCCGCGTTGTCTGGAAGCCTCACCCTCCTCTATTGCGCCCCCGAGCGGCTCGGCTCGCTGGTCGGACGGCTGTCGCGCGCCGGTCGGGAGGTGGCGCTCCTCGCCGTCGACGAAGCCCACTGCATCGTGGAGTGGGGCAACGAATTCCGCCCGGTGTACCGGCGGCTCGACCGCTACCGCTACTTGCTCGGCGATCCCGTCACCATCGCCCTCACCGGCAGCGCCACGCCGGAGACGCGCGCCGACATCCTGCGCGTCCTCCGGATCCCCGATGCGGAAGTGGTCGTCACGTCGTTCGATCGGCCGAATCTCGTGTTTCGCGTCGAGCGGGTGCGGGACGACCGCGAGCGATTCAGCCGTATGCGGGAGCTGATCCGCGGGGTGGACGGGCCGGTGATCGTCTACACGCCCACGCGCCGGCTCACCGAGCTCGTCACACGGGCACTGCTGCGCATGGGTGTACGGGCCGCGCCCTACCACGCGGGCCTCACCGCGGGCACGCGGCGCCGGGTGCTGCGCGCGTTTCTCGCCGACCGCGCCCCCGTGGTGGTCGCGACGAGCGCCTTCGGCATGGGGATCGACAAACCGGACGTGCGCCGGGTACTCCATTGGGGGCCGCCGCGCACGGTCGAAGCCTACTACCAAGAGGCGGGACGTGCCGGCCGGGATGGTCTCCGCGCCGAGTGCGTGATGGTGTGGCATCCCTCCGACTTCGAGTGGGGCGACGCCGCGACGGGCATGCGACGCTACGTGGAAGCGCGGGCGTGCCGCCGTGGCACGTTGCTCGCATATTTCGGGGAGCCGGGGGCGGCCTGCAGTGGCTGCGACGTGTGCGGGTTAGAGAGTTGGCGCCCCTCACGTTAGGCGGGCGGCGCCCTACCCATCCGTGGGGTTGCGAGCCAGGGGCCGCCGAATACCTTAGCGGTTCTCGTTTGTTTTCCCCCTCTCTATGAGGACGCTGTGTATGCCTGGCCGCAATTTCCTGTTCGTCCCCGGCCCGACCAACGTGCCCGAGCGAATCCTGCGCGCCATGGATCGCGCGATGGAGGATCACCGCTCCTCCGCGTTTCCCGAGCTCGCCATGGGGCTGTTCCGCGATCTCCCCAAGGTGTTCAAGACGACGACGGGGCAGGCGTTCATCTTCCCCGCAACCGGCACCGGCGGGTGGGAAGCGGCGCTCGTGAACACGCTTTCGCCGGGCGACCGGCTCCTCGCGCCGCGCTACGGGCACTTCAGCCACCTGTGGATCGATCTCGCCCAGCGTCATGGCCTGCGCGTGGACATCATCGACGTGGAGTGGGGGGATGGCGCGCCGTCCGAGCGCATCGGGGAGATCCTGTCCCAGGACAAGCAGCACGAGATCAAGGGAGTCCTCATCGTCCACAACGAGACGGCCACGGGTGTGACGAGCGACGTCGGGGCTGTCCGTACCGCGATCGACGCGGCCCAGCATCCGGCGCTGCTGTACGTGGACGGGGTCAGCTCCATCGGGTCGATCGACTTTCGGATGGACGAGTGGAAGGTCGACCTGGCGATCACCGGGTCGCAAAAGGGATTGATGCTGCCCGCCGGCCTAGGGCTGGTGTGCGCCAGCCCCAAGGCCCTCGCCGCGCGCGAGCACGCCAAGTGCCCGCGCGTCTTCTTCGACTTCGGGGACATGATGAGGGCCAACGCCACCGGCTACTTCCCCTACACGCCCTCGATTCCGATGCTGTACGGCCTGCGCGAGTCGCTCGTCATCATGTCCGAAGAGGGACTCGACAACATCTTCGCGCGCCATCATCGCCTGGCGGAGGGCGTGCGCGCCGCCGTACGGGCGTGGGGGGGGGGCCTCAAGCTCTGCGCGAAGGCGCCGAAGTGGTACTCGAACACCGTGAGCGCGATCATGCTCCCGGAGGGCACGAACGCCGCCGACGTGATCGACGTGGCGTTCCGGCGCTACAACCTGGCGCTGGGGGCCGGTCTCGCCCGGATGGCGGGGAAGCTGTTCCGGATCGGTCACCTCGGTGACCTGAACGAGCTCATGCTGCTCGGGGCAATCGCCGGCGCGGAGATGGCGATGCGCGATGTCGGCATCCAGCTGACGCCCGGCGCCGGCGTCGCCGCGGCCGCCGAGCACTACCGCAGCACCGCCGCCCCACTCGCGCCGCGCGCCGCGGCGGGGCAGGCGCCCGCGACGGCGCAGCCGCCCGGGGCGAAGTCGTCGCCACCCGCGCCCTCCGCGCGGACTGCCGTGAGGGCATGAGCCTCACCCGCTACGAGCCGGCGCACCCGCGCCTGCAGCGCAGCGAGCTCGCGGTCCCCGGCTCGCAACCGGCGCTGTTCCAGAAGGCGCTCGACGGCGAGGCGGACTACGTCTTTCTCGATCTCGAAGACGCCGTCGCGCCCGCCGACAAGGAGCAGGCCCGCACGAACGTCGTCGCGGGACTGCTCCAGCACGACTGGAAAGCCCGCCACAAGACCGTCTCCGTGCGCGTCAACGGGATCGACACGCATTACATGTATCGCGACGTGGTCGACGTCGTGGAGCAGGCCGGGCACAGGCTGGACGTCGTGCTGGTCCCGAAAGTCGGCGTCCCGGCGGACGTCTATCTCGTGGACGCGCTGCTCACGCAGATCGAGGCCGCCCGGCGCATCCCGCATCGCATCGGGATCGAGGTGCTGATCGAGACGGCCCTGGGGATGGCGAACGTCGAGGCGATCGCCCAAGCCAGCCGCCGCCTCGAGGCGATGCACTTCGGCGTCGCCGACTTCGCCGCGAGCGTGCACGCCCGCACCGTGAGCATCGGGGGCCTGAATCCCGACTATCCCGGCGACCAGTGGCACGCCGCGCTGGTCCGCATGGTCACGGCGTGTCGCGCCTACGGGCTGCGCGCGATTGACGGCCCGTATGGCGACTTCAAGGACCCGGACGGGTTTCGCGCCGCGGCCCGCCGTGCGGCGGCGCTCGGGTACGAAGGCAAATGGGCCATTCATCCGTCGCACGTTCCGCTCGCCAACGAGGTGTTCACCCCGCCGCCCGCGGAGCTCGAGCGCGCACGCCGCATCCTGCTCGCGCTCGACGAGGCCGCGCGCGCCGGCCGCGGCGCCGCCCAGCTGGACGGCCGCATGATCGATGCCGCGTCGGCCCGGATGGCCCAAAACATCGTTGCGATCGCCGCCGCCATCGCCGCGCGCCGCGACGCGCCGGCGCTGGCCACGACGCGGGCGTAACCGTGGACATCCACGAGTACCAGGCCAAGGAGCTGCTCTCGGGTTTCGGCGTCCCCGTTCCCAAGGGCGGCGTGGCGTACAGCGCCGAGCAGGCGGTCTATCGGGCGACCGAAGTCGGCGGCACCCGCTGGGTCGTGAAGGCCCAGATCCACTCCGGGGCGCGCGGCAAGGCGGGCGGGGTGAAGCTGTGCACGACCGACGCGGATGTCCGCCAGGCCGCCAAGGACCTGCTGGGCAAGACGCTCGTGACGATCCAGACCGGCCCCGAGGGTCTCCCGGTGCATCGCCTGCTGGTCGAGCAGGCGCTGCCGATCGAGCGGGAGCTGTACGTGGGCCTGGTGCTCGACCGCAAGCGCGAGCGGATCGTGGTCGTGGCGCACCCGCACGGCGGCATGGAGATCGAAGAGATCGTGCAGCGGGAGCCGGCGGCGATCTTGCGCGAGGAAGTGGAGCCGGCGGTCGGGATGCAGGGGTTCCAGGCGCGCGAGCTCGCGTTCGGGCTGGGTCTCGCGCCCCTGCAGGTGAGCCAGGCCGTGACGGCGATTCTCGGCGCCTACCGCGCCTTCCGCGAGCTCGACGCCACGATGGTCGAGATCAACCCGCTCGTCGTCACCGACCACGGTCAGGTGCTCGCGCTCGACGTGAAGATGAGCTTCGACGACAACGCGATGTTCCGGCGACCCAACGTCGCCGAGCTGCGCGACTACGCCCAGGAGGACCCCCGCGAGGCGGAGGCGGCCGAGCACGGGCTCAACTACGTGGCGCTGGACGGGGACATCGGCTGCATCATCAACGGCGCCGGGCTCGCCATGGCCACCATGGACATGATCAAGCACGCCGGCGGCGAGCCCGCGAATTTTCTGGACATCGGGGGTGGGGCGAGCCCCGATCGCGTCGCCGCAGCGTTCCGCCTGGTACTGTCCGACCAGAAGGTGCGCGCCATCCTCGTGAATGTGTTCGCGGGGATCAATCGCTGCGACTGGGTGGCGCAGGGCGTCGTCCAGGCCGTGCGCGAGGTGCAGGTCGCGGTTCCGTTAGTCGTCCGGCTCGCGGGCACCAACGTGGAGGAGGGCCGCCGCATCCTCGCGGACAGCGGCCTGCCTATTGTCACGGCCGACACCCTCTCAGAAGCCGCCGAGCGCGTGGTCACTGCCCGCAACGCCGCATGAGCATCCTGCTCGACGAGAAGACCCGCGTCATCGTCCAGGGCTTCACCGGCGACAAGGGCACCTTCCACGCCAAGGAGATGATCGCCTACGGCACGAACGTCGTGGGCGGCGTCACTCCAGGGAAGGGCGGCACCAAGCATCTGGAACGCCCGGTCTTCAATACGGTGAAGGAAGCGGTGGCGGACACGGGCGCCGCGGCGAGCCTGATTCTCGTCCCCGCACCGTTTTGCGCCGACGCGATCATGGAGGCGGCGGACGCCGGTATCCGACTGGTCGTGACCATCACGGACGGCGTTCCGGCGCAGGACATGATGCGGGTCAAGCGCTACTTGTGGCGCTACGCCAAGGAGCGCCGCACCACGCTCATCGGGCCGAACTGCGCCGGCATCATCAGCGTAGGCCGGGCGATGATGGGCATCATGCCGGGCCATATCTATGGGCGCGGGCCCGTCGGCGTGGTCACCCGCTCGGGCACGCTCGGCTACGAGGCCGCGTCGCAGATGAAGGCGCTCGGCGTGGGAATGACCACCAGCGTGGGCATCGGCGGCGATCCGATCAACGGCAGCTCGTTCGTCGACATCCTGGCGCTGTTCGAGCAGGACCCCGAGACCGAGGCGGTGATGATGATCGGGGAGATCGGGGGTCCCCAGGAAGCGGATGCGGCGCTGTTCGTGAAGACGCAGATGACGAAGCCGGTGATCGGCTACGTAGCGGGCCTCACCGCGCCCAAGGGCCGCCGTATGGGGCACGCCGGGGCGATCATCTCGGCGTTCGGGGACACGGCGGCTGAGAAGGCGGAGATCATGCGGTCGGCCGGGCTGATCGTGGCGCCGAGCCCTGCCGAGCTCGGGGCCACGGTCGTCCGCGCGCTCCGCGAGCAGCCGTCGCGGCCGGTGATGGTGCAGGGGTGAGCGCGGGGCGGTCCGCCCGCCCCGTGGTCGTGGTCACGCGGCGGCTCCCAGGCGCAGTGGAGGAGCAGTTGGCGCGGGAGTTCGCAGCGCGCCTCAATCCGGACGACCGCCCCTTGAGCGCTGCCGAGCTCGCGGACGCCCTGCGTACCGCGGACGGTCTCCTCCCTACGGTCACCGACCGCCTCACCGCGCAGGTGCTCGCGGTCGAGCCGTTACGAGCCCGCATCCTCGCCAACTACGGTGTGGGCTTCAACCACATCGACACCGCCACCGCGCGAGCGCGAGGGCTCGTGGTCACCAACACGCCGGACGTGCTCACCGACGACACGGCGGACGACGCCGTGATGCTGCTCCTCATGGTGGCGCGTCGGGGCGGGGAAGGGGAGCGCCACGTGCGCTCCGGCGCCTGGACCGGGTGGCGGCCCACTCACATGCTCGGCACCCGCGTCAGCGGCAAGACGCTCGGCCTCGTCGGGCTCGGGCGGATCGGCCGGGCGGTGGCGCACCGTGCCCGTCACGGGTTCGGCATGCGGGTGATTTTTCACGATCCCTACCCGCCGCCGGCGGCGGTGGTGGCCGAGCTGGGCGCGGAGCCGAGGGCCAGCGTGGACGACGTGCTGCGCGAGGCGGACTTCGTGTCGCTTCACTCGCCGGCGACGCCCGAGACCCGCCATCTGATCGACGCCCGGCGGCTCGCCCTCATGAAACGGGACGCGTTCCTCATCAACAACGCCCGCGGCGACATCGTGGATGAAGCCGCGCTGGTCGCCGCGCTCCAGCATGGGACGATTGCGGGAGCGGGCCTCGACGTGTTCGAGCGCGAGCCCGCCGTGACCCCCGATCTCCTGACCATGGAGAACGTCGTGCTGCTCCCCCATCTGGGCAGTGCCACGCAAGAGACGCGCGTGGCGATGGGTCTGCGCGCGCTCGACAACCTCAAAGCGTTCTTCGGGGGCGCGCCGCCGCGGGACCGGGTGGCGTGAGCGCCGAGGACCTTGCCCGCACCGCGGGCCTCCTGCACGACTGCTTTCGCGACGTCATCCGGACGCATGAGCCGGAGATCGAGCGCGTGCTCGCCGGCGAGGCCCTCGACCCGCAGGCGCCGCCCGAGCTCGTCGCCCGCGCCATTCAGGCGCAGGGCATGTGGTTCCAATTGTTGTCGATCGCGGAGCAGAACGCGGCGATGCGGCAGCGGCGCCAGAGTGAAGTCGAGCGAGGGCATGACCAGCTGCGCGGCACGTTCGCTCAGGTCGTCTCGGCCGCGGCCCGGAGCGGGATCGCGGCGGAGGAGATGCGCGCCGTGATCGCGAATCTGCGCGTGCGCCCCGTCATTACGGCGCACCCGACGGAAGCCAAGCGCGTCACCGTGCTCGAAAAGCATCGCCGCATCTACCGTCGGCTGGTGGACCTCGAGGCCCCCCGCTGGACCCCCCGGGAGCGCAGCGCGCTGGTCGAGAGCCTGCGCAGCGAGATCGAGCTGCTGTGGCTCACCGGCGAGCTGCGGCTCGCGAAGCCCACCGTCGAGCAGGAGCTGGCGTGGGGCCTGTACTTCGTCAGCGAGAACCTCTTCGAGGTGGTGCCCGAGCTGGTGGACAAGCTCGAGCGCGCGCTGCGGCAGGCGTACCCGGCAGATGGCTTCGAGGTGCCGCCGTTCTTCCAGCTCGGCTCGTGGATCGGCGGCGACCGGGACGGCAATCCGTTCGTCACGACCGAGGTCACGCGCCGCACCCTGTTCGACAACCGCATCGCGAGTCTGCGACGCTATCGCCAGCGCGTCGCCGACCTGCTGCGCACGTTGAGCGTCACGGAGCGCGCCACCCCGATCGCGCCCGAGTTCCGCGACGCGCTGGCCCGCGAGCTGGCGGCGTCCGGCGACGCCGAGCGGATCCGGGAGCGCAACCCGCGCGAGGTGTATCGCCAGTTCGTGACCTGTATGCTGCGCAAGCTCGACGCCGCGCTGACCAGCGCGGAACGGCGCGAGACCGCGCCGGCCTATCGGACGGCGGACGAGCTGATCGCCGACCTTCGCACGCTCGAGGCCGGCCTGGTCGCGGCGCGCGGCGGGCGCGCCGCCGAGCTCATCGTCCGCCCGGTGCGCCGGGAAGTGGAGGCGTTCCGGTTCTCGACCTTCCGGCTCGACGTCCGCGACAACTCGCCGCGCGTGAACGCCGGCGTCGCCGCGCTGTGGCGGGCCCGGAGCCCGGGTGAGCCGCCCTCACCGGCGTCGCCCGAGTGGCGTACCTGGCTGCAGGGCGAACTGGCGCGCCCGCTCGGTCCGGACCGGGCCGCTCCGCCGGCGGAAGCCGCGGAGCTGGTCGATCTCTTCCGGTTGATTCACGAGGCACGGGATTGCCTCGACCGCGAAGCGGTCGGCAGCTTCATCCTGAGCATGACCCACAACGTCGCGGACATCCTGGGCGTGTATCTGCTCGCCAAGGAGGCGGGTCTGTTCGCGGACTCGGCCGGGGTCGAGAGCTGTACGCTCCCGATCGTGCCGCTGTTCGAGTCCATCGACGACCTGCGGCGGGCGCCCGAGATCGTGCGCGACCTGCTGCAGGTCCCGCTGGTGCGTCGCAGCGTGCGGGCCCAGGGCGGCGTGTTCGAGGTGATGATCGGGTACTCCGATTCGAACAAGGACGGCGGCTTCCTCTCGTCCAACTGGGAGCTCGCCAAGACCCAACTGCGGCTCACCCGGCTCGGCCGGGCGTGCGGCGTGCCGATCGCCTTCTTCCACGGCCGGGGCGGCTCGGTCAGCCGGGGAGGCGCGCCCACCGGCCGCGCCATCGCCGCTCAGCCCGCCGGCTCGATCCGGGGCCGGCTTCGCCTCACGGAGCAGGGAGAGGTGGTGTCGTTCAAGTATGCGAACCGGGGCACCGCTGCGTATCAGACGGAGCTGCTGGCGGCCAGCGTACTCGAGCACTCCCTCAAGTCCGAGCGCGAGCAGGCGCTCGTCCCCACGACCGAGTTCGATGAAGCGATGGAGGCGTTGTCGGGCGCGGCCCACGCGGCCTACCGCCGACTGGTGGAGCACCCTCGCCTCGTGGACTACTTCCAGGCGGCGAGCCCCGTCGAGGAAATCGCGCTCCTGAATATCGGCTCCCGGCCGGCGCGCCGGACGGGCGTGCCCACGCTCGCGGACCTGCGGGCCATTCCCTGGGTGTTTGCGTGGACCCAGAACCGCCACTGCATCCCCGGTTGGTACGGGCTGGGCACCGGCCTCGCGACGTTCCTCGACGTGCGGGGGAGCCGGGGCGAAGCGCTCCTCAAGCGGATGTTCAACGACTTCCGGCTATTTCGGCTGGTCATGGACGAGGTCGAGAAGACGCTCGCCTACGTCGATCTCGACCTCGCACGGGCGTACGCGGACCTGGTCGCCGATCCGTGGCTGCGCCAGGAAATTTTTTCGCTGGTCGCCGACGAATACCATCGAACCGTTGCCGTGGTGCGCCGCCTCACGGGCGGCACCGAGCTCACCGCGCGATTCCCCCGGTTCCGACAGCGCCTGGCGAGCCGCCTGCCCGCGCTGAACCAGGTGAACCGCCAGCAAGTCGAGCTGCTGCGGCGCCATCGCGCGGGACAAGAGGACGGATTGGCCGCACTGTTGCTATCCATCAACTGCATTGCCGCAGGGTTTGGGACGACGGGATAAAAGGCGTTGCACGTTTCACGTTGCAGGTTGCACGGGAGCCCGCCCCCGCATCTCGTGTAACGTGTAACGTGTAACGTGTAACTATATTTGCCAGCATGCACGACACCCTCTACTTCACCGATCATCACTTCCAGGTGCGCGACATGGTGCGCGACTTCGCGCAGCAGGTCGTCAAGCCGAGCGCCCGCCGCTACGACCTGGCGAGCGAGTTCCCCTGGGACAACGTGCGACAGATGGCCGACCTCGGCCTGTTCGGCATTCCGTGGCCGGAGGAGCTGGGTGGGTCCGGCATGGACTACCTCTCCTACATCATGGTGATCCACGAGCTCGCGAAGGTCGACGCGAGCCACGCCATCACCGTGAGCGCCCATACCACTTTGGGCACGTCGCCTATCGTCGATTTCGGCACGGCGGAACAGAAACAGCGCTACGTCCCGCTCCTCGCCGCCGGGAAGGTCCTCGGGGGGTTCGGGCTGACCGAGCCCGGCGCGGGGTCGGACGCCGGCGGCACAGCCACCAGCGCGGAGGAGAAGGGCGACCACTACGTCCTGAACGGCTCGAAGATCTTCATCACGCACGCCGGAGTCGGCGAGATCTTCGTCGTGACCGCCCGCACCGATCCCGCCGCTAAGCGAACCCGGGGCATCACGGCATTCATCGTGACCAAGGACACAACCGATCTCGAGCAAGCGAAACGGGTCGGCGTGGGCCACGATCCGTCGCTCCCCAAGTGTCGCGGCGTGATGGCGGCGAAAAAAGAGGACAAGCTGGGCTGGCGCGCGTCGGATACCCGCGAGCTGGTGCTGCAGGACGCGATCGTCCCGAAGGAGAACGTCCTCGGGCCCGTGAACAACGGCTTCCGGCAGTTCCTCCATACGCTCGACGGGGGTCGCGTCGGCCTCGGGGCGCTCGCCCTAGGGCTAGCCGAAGGGGCGCTGGAGGAGTGTCTCCGCTACACGACGACCCGGCGACAATTCGGCAAGGCGATCGCCAGTTTCCAGGGCGTCCACTTCGCGCTCGCCGACATGGCGACCGAAATCGAGGCCGCCAAGCACCTCGTATATCACGCGGCGTGGCTCAAGCAGCACGGCCGGCCGTTCAAGAAGGAGGCGGCGATGGCGAAGCTGTACGCCTCCGAGCTCGCCATGCGCGCCACCACCAAAGCCGTGCAGCTGCACGGCGGCTACGGCTATACGACAGACTACCCCGTCGAGCGAATGATGCGGGACGCGAAGATCTGCGAGATCGGCGAAGGCACGAGCGAGATCCAGCGGATCGTGATCGCGCGACAACTGCTCGGCGATTTAGTCGACTAACTGAAGCAGGTTGTGGAGGTTGGTGGATGTTCTGGAGGTTGGTGGAGGCTACGCCTAGACCTCCACCACCCTCCACCAACCTTCACCGACCTCCACCAACCTCGATTCCCAGATTTCTCACTAGAAACGCGAACCTGTCCGCCTGCTCCTCGATCAGCTTGCTGGTCGGCTTGCCGGCTCCGTGTCCGGCTTTCGTCTCGATCTCGATCAACACCGGCTGTGGTCCCGCCTGCGCTGCCTGGAGCGCCGCCGTGAACTTGAAGGAATGCCCCGGCACGACGCGATCGTCGTGATCGGCGGTCGTGACGAGCGTAGCCGGGTAGCGTGTCCCCGCCCGGATGTTGTGCAGCGGCGAGTACTTGTAGAGGTAGGGGAACTGCGCCGCGCTGTCGGCGGACCCGTAGTCCGTCACCCACGCCCAGCCGATCGTGAACTTGTGAAACCGCAGCATGTCCATCACCCCCACCGCGGGAAGCGTTGCCCCGAATAGCTCGGGGCGCTGCGTGATCGCGGCCCCGACGAGCAGCCCGCCGTTCGAGCCGCCCGCGATGGCGAGCTTGGACGGAGCCGTGTAGCCCTGGGCGATCAGGTACTCGGCGGCGGCGATGAAGTCGTCGAACACGTTCTGCTTCTTCTCGTGCATCCCGCCCTGATGCCACTCCTCGCCGTACTCTCCGCCGCCCCGAAGGTTGGGGACGGCGTAGACACCGCCCATCTCGAGCCACACGAGCATCGCCACCGAGAAGCTCGGCGTGAGGCTGATGTTGAACCCGCCGTAGCCATACAGGTACGTCGGGTTGGAGCCGTCGAGGCGCAGCCCTTTCTTGTGCGTGATGAACATCGGCACGCGCGTGCCGTCTTTGCTCACGTAAAACACCTGCTGCGTCTCGTAGCCGGACGGATCGAAGTCGATCGTCGGCGCTTTGAATACGCTCGTCCCGCCGGTCTTGAAGTCGTAGCGGAAGATCGTCGTGGGGTAGAGGAACGAGGTGAAGGCGTAGAACATCTCGTCGTCCTTCCGCTCCCCGCTGATCCCGCCGATCGAGCCGAGCGTCGGGAGGTCGAGCTCCTTGACGAATCGTCCGTCCAGCGCGAACAAGCGCAGCCGGGAGGACGCATCGTGCATATAGTTGGCCACGAACGTGTCGTGGACGATCTGGACCCCGTCGAGCACGTCCGGGCCCTGCGGCACGACCTCGCGCCAACGGCCCCGCTCGGGGTGCCGGGTGTCGATCGCGACGATGCGCTTGCGGGGGGCGTCGAGATCGGTGAGGAAGTAGAAGACGGGCCCGTCATTCCCCACGAATCCGTAGCTCGCGTCGAAGTCGTCGAGTAACCGCACCACGTCCCCCGTGACCTTCGGGCGCTTCGGGTCCTTCAAGTCGAGGTAGTAAACCCGGTTCCGTCGGTCAGTGCCGAGCCATACGTTCAGCACCGCGTAGCGCCCATCGTCCGTCACCTCGGCGTTCATCCCCCAATCCGGCTGGTCGGGGCGCTCGTACACGAGCCGGTCTTGCGACTGGTCGGTGCCCAGCCGGTGATAGTAGACCCGCTGGAACCGGTTCAGGTCGGTGAGCGCCTTGTTCGTCGGCTCCGGGTAGCGACTGTAAAAGAAGCCGGCGGCGTCCTTGGTCCACGACGCCCCCGAGAACTTGATCCATTTCAGGTGATCCGAGAGATCCCGGGCCGTCGCGACGTCGCGCACGCGGAACTCCTCCCAGTCGGAGCCGCTGGCGGACGTACCGTATGCGAGGAGCCGCCCGTCATCCGAGACCGCCAGCGTGGAGATGGCCACCGTGCCGTCTTCGGACAAGAGGTTCGGGTCGAGCAGCGTCTCCGGGTCCGCCGTGAGCGACGCCTGCCGGTACAGGACCGACTGGTTCTGGAGACCGTCGTTCTTGAAAAAGAAGTAGCGGCGTCCCTTCCGGAACGGCGTGCCGTACTTCGGATAGTTCCAAAGCTTTGTCAGCCGCTCGCGGATCGTGCCGCGCGCGGGGATGTCCGCGAGGTAGGCGGCGGTCAGCCGATTCTGCGCCTCGATCCAGGCGCGGCTTTCGGGCGAGTCCGGATCCTCGAGCCAACGGTACGGGTCGGGGACTCTGGTCCCGTGATAGTCGTCGACCACATCGCTCTTGCGAGCGGCTGGATACTGGAGCGTCTGGGCCCCGGCGGGCGCCGCGCTCGTGAACATGCCGGTCAGGACGAAACCCCCCGCGAGGGAACGGAGCAGAGAAGTGCGCATTTGCCTGATAAATCTCGGGGCTGTTGACGTAAGTTGCAAGGCCACTTATGTTTAGATCATGCATTGGATGCGAGGTCTGTCCGCGCTACGTGGCGTCATTGCAACGCCGCCCGCGGGCGACCGCTCCAATCGGTTCAGCCCATCCTCAGCCGATCAACTCGGAATGAGTTCTTGCTGGAACAATCGTAGGATCCCGACCGGCTGTTGGCCGACCGGGGTCGAGGGCACTTGCTTTGAAACGGGAAATTCTGATCAGCGGGACCGCGCGCGAAACTCGCGTAGCGATCCTGGAGGACGACCGCCTTGTTGAGCTCTTGGTGGATCGTCCGGACGCCCGCCGCATGGTGGGCGACATCTACCTCGGCACGGTCGAGGCCGTGCTTCCGGGGATACAGGCCGCGTTCGTCAACATCGGGGCGGAAAAGAGCGCCTTTCTCCACGCCTCCGACCTGAT
>WNGD01000168.1_pt1 | contig 66362 bp, 61 predicted proteins | sample 5400671 | NCBI WGS metagenome assembly WNGD01 (sample SAMN13153369, study PRJNA577476) | soil metagenome | isolation source: 40 cm soil or saprolite under grassland replicate 2 | place: USA:California | collected 2016-06-15
CGCCCGTACGCCGCGCGGCCGTCGGGGCGCTCGATCTCCGAGTACCGGGCGATCACGCCGGACCATTGCTCGTTGCGCGACCGATCGATCGCCGCTTCATCGGCGAATGCGTCGAGCAGCGCCGCCGCGGCGCGGATGTTGGCCAGAGGGTCGCGGCGCGCCGCCTCCAGCGTCACTCCCGCACGCGCTGCGCCTCGCTCGAGCGCGGCCCCGCGCAGCGCCATCACGCCGAATGCGGGCGCTCGTCCGGGGAACTCCTCCGCCCCCTGGACCATTTCCCACCGCGTCTCCACCCAGCCGATCGCCTTGAGGAGGGCGGGCGGCACATGAAACTCGGCTCCGACCCATGCGAACGCAGAGTCGAACGGCGACCGCCGCGCGACGGGCGCTGCCTGCTCGGCCGCGATCCCCGCCACGCGCGGCGAGGGACAGGGCCCGACGGGCGCTTCGCGGCAGGCGGCGATCAGAACGATGAAGGCTGCCGTGAGCCGCGCGGTCATGGGCGATGCCGGATGTCCACGACCACCCGCCCCCGCCCCCCGCCCGGCGAGTCGAGCACGCGGTACGGGCCGGCCGCCACGACGCCCAGCACCCACTCGACCTGTCCCTCGAAGTCGCACACCAGCTTCATTTCCCTGACCGCCGGCAGCCCGAGGGCGCGCTCCCGCTCGGCGAGCGTGGGATTGCCGCGCTCGTCGTGCGCCTGGGCCGGCTCGAAGCGCACCACGACCTTTGCCGCACCCGCGACCGTCACCGGATCACCTGATCCGCAGCGTCGCACCGGCTTGGTGGTGTACTCGACGTGGTAGCCGGGCACGCTGTCCTCGGCGAACTCAAACACCACGCGGTCATACCCGGGGCCTGAAGTGGCCGCTACGCTGCGCAGGACGCGGGGTGGTGTGCCGGGTCGGGCAGTCCGCTGGACCGGGGCCGTCGTGCCCGCGAAGGTCGTGTCCTGCGGGGCGGAGACGCGCGCCGCCGCGGCAGACTGCCGGCCGGTCTCGCGGGGCTCATGGCCTCCGCAGGCGTTGATGATAAGCGGGGCGAGGGCGCAGACGATGGCGACGCGTGGCATCGGTCGTGTTTATACCCGCCCCTCGCGACTTCGGAGGGACGGCACCAGGGGTGTGGGGTATAAGGAGGTGCGCCCGGACTTCGACTTAAGAGGAGGCCCCATGAGCCGTCGAGTTCGTGCGCTCCCGCCCAAGGCGCTTGGCGCCGCCGCCGCCGCACAACCGGTCGAGATCGACAGCTATTTCGACAAGGTCCTCAAGTACATCCCGGCGGACATCGTGGCCGCCTGGGTGGCGGTCACCGGCCTCGTCTCGAGTGCCCGCGACATCCCCCAGCAAGCGGTCCTCTGGGTCGCGTTCGGCATCGGCCTGCTGCTCACGGGTTGGTGGACGTGGAAGCAAGCCTCGGTGCCGGGGCGCCGGCCGCCCGTCACGCAGGCGCTCATCTCGACCGTCGCGTTCGCCGTGTGGGTGTTCGCGTTGGGCGGGCCGTTCCAACACTTCCCGGGCCGCGAGGTGTACGGGTCGCTTCTGCTCATCCTGTACACGCTCGTCGCAGCACTGATCAATCCGCAAGAGGGATGAGAGGCGTCTATGCCGCGTCGCATCGTTTTGCTCCGCAGCCACGAGCCGCTACGCGAGGGCTGGCGCAAGCGCTCCTTCGCTCCAGCCGGGCCGCTGCTCGATGACAGGGCCAAGGTCGCAGGCGTGAGGTTCGACGAGACCTACCACCCGGTCCGGGTGCGGCGCCGCATCGGCGGCGGGGACGATCCTCCTTCCGCGAGCGGCTTCAACTACGGCGCCGCCGGACCAGGGGACACCTACGCGGTGCGTGTGGAGGCGGACGGCGAGGACTCGCTCGAGCGGCTGCGGCGCGACCGCCCGGCCGACATCGTCGGCGTGTTCACCGACCCCGTCGTGTCCCCGTTCCCCAAACCATACTGTGCCGACCCACCCGTCGGCGCCACCGGAGATGTGGCCCGGCGGCTCGGCGTCGCGGCGCTGCGGCGGGCCGGGCTGACCGGCCGCGGCGTCCACGTCGCCATCGTCGACACGGGAATCGACGGCTCACGCATTCCCGTGGCTGGCGGTTGGGCGCCCAGGCCGGGCTACGCGCCGGGCTCGAGCGCGCCCAACCACGGCACCATGGTGGCGTACGACGTCCGCATCGCGGCGCCCGACGCGCAGATCCTCGACTACGCGCTCCTCACATCCCGGGCGGGGACGTGGGCCGCGTTCCTCTCGGACGCCATCGCCGCGTTCGCGGATCTCGTGGACCGAGTGAATGCCACTCCGGGGCGGTGGGTAGTCAACAACAGCTGGGGGTTGTTCGACCGCGCCGGCGACGCACCCATCGGCTCGCCGGAGAACTACTCCGCCAATCCCGACCATCCGTTCAATCAGATTACCGGCGCGCTCGTCGCGGCCGGCGCGGACGTGTTCTTCGCGGCCGGGAATTGCGGCGCCGACTGCCCCGATAGGCGGTGTGGCACGGGCGATACCGGCCCCGGAGCCTCGATCCACGGCGCGAACTCCCATCCTGACGTCGTGACCGTGGCCGCGGTCACCGTCACGGACCGGCGCCTCGGCTATTCGTCGCAAGGGCCCGGCGCGCTCTACTCTCGTAAACCCGATCTCGCGGGGCTGAGTCACTTCAAGGGCTCGGGCATTTACCCGGTGGACGGGGGCACGTCCGCCGCGAGTCCCGTAGCCGCCGGCGTTGCGGCGGCACTGCGCCAGGCTCGCCCCGCCGATCGCCTGGCGCCCGCGCAACTGAAGGGCCTGTTGCAGCGAACCGCGCGGGACCTGGGGGGCGACGGCTGGGACTACGACCTGGGCTACGGGGTGATCGATGCGGCGGCGGCCGTGAAGGCGCTGCGGTTGCAGCCGAAGGCGCGACGGAGAGCGAAGGCGATCCGCTAGCCTCCCATCAGGAGGCGGGCTCCTGGATCGCGTCGGCGAAGAAGCGCACGCCCGGAATCTGCTCGGCCCGCTGGCGCGCGTCGGGGGACGCTACGCCGCGGACCACGTAGCGACCGAGTTTGGGGTCGATCGGGACCGGGCCGTAGTCGGGGTCCACCGCGACCCCAACCCCGTCGAGCAGGGCGCGGATCGCCGTCATGTCGACCCGTTCGCCGGGCCGGTCCACCTGAATGATGTAGCGCGTGGCTGGGGGCATCTCGCCGAGCAGACAGTAACCGCTTCCAGAAAAAAGGGCTAGCCCGGCGCCGCGACTCCGTAGATCGGATGCAGCTCCCACAGCGCCCGCAACGACGAGTTGCAGCGGCCGTGCTGGATGGCATAAGGAGGCCCACCGGCAACTGCCCGCTGATGGAACCCGTCGAAGAAGGCGGCACCGGTGAACCGGACTCGCACCGGCGGACGGAGATCGCCACGGGGCCCGAGCTGTGTGGTGTCGACCAGGCTCGCGAGTGCCGCGCGGGCCCGGCTATAGATCACACCGTAGCGCTCCGCGGGAATCTCCACGATGATGCAGGAGTCGACGGGGGTGGTGGGGGCCGCGGTCAGCTCGACGTGCCAGTCTCCGTCGGACTCCTGCAGCCGTATGCGCCGCACCCAGCCGACGAGCACGAACACGCTGTCCTCTCGGGCCCCGCGCGGCGCGCACATGTCTCGGCTCGTGAGGCTCAAGGGCGCCCAGGCCGTCAGGATCGCAGCGATGTCCACGGGCGCGGCCGGGCGCGTTTGCAGCGTGGTGTCGACCTTTTCACTCCAGCGATAGTGTGGCTCGGCGCACGCCTGCCCCCTCCCCGCCGCCGGCGCAAGGAGCAGCCCACTCACCACGACTATGACCCAGCGCGCCATATTTCCCCTTCCTTCACCCTCACTACCTTCTTCCCCCAGCGCTGTTCGAACCATTCCGGATGCTCGGTGTGCACCGGCAAGATGCGCCGCGCGGCTGTACGAACTCCTCGAAGAACCTGCAGGTAGGCCCGAAGCGCATCCCGAAGTCGAGTAGCCAGCGTCGCGCGGCCCATTCGAGCAAGATTCGGTTCCCCCCGATCTCGCCGGGGGCGCCGCCGTAGACGGTGATGGTGAGGCCGGCTCGCGACACGTTTCTACGTTGCACGCCTTGCATCACGTGAAGCAAACTTCACACGCCGCGCGCACGCGTCACGCGAGTGCGCGACAACAGCCGTGACCAACCCGCAGCGGCGCGGTACTGCAACGCCCGACCTATCTCCCGACGCGCCAACACGCTGCTGGATGCACATAAAATGGCACCGCATTTGCTTTGGGGGCACGCGCAACCAACGTGTCACGAATCTAGGCGGAGGAGGCCGGAACTCATATGAAGCCGAGACCCACCATCTGCGCTATCCTGCCGGGCCTCGTTGCGGTCGCCCTGCTCGTCGCGGCCTGCCAGGACTCGTCGCGACCGTTTGCGCCGCCGCACAAGCCCAGCTTCTGGGCCGGAGGCGAGCGCCAATGCCCCATTGGGAAGTTCACGGGAGGCGGGCGCATCGATCCAACGCCCACGAACACCATGTACGGGAAGGTCACGTTCGGATTCAACATCTTCCTGGACCAGCACTGCAACGTGCTGAAGGGACAGCTTGAAGTGGTGCATCATCCGTCTCAGACGAAGTTTCACAGCGTGTCGTTCAGCAGTGCCTCCGAAGAGGGCACCTGTGTCACGTTCTTCGGCACGGTGCGCGCGAAGCACGCGAACGGCGATTGGCACGAGCACTCGTTCGGTGTACGCACGTGCGACAACGGCGAGCCCGGTTCCAGCCCCGGCACGGGACCCGATACGTTCCGGTTTGCGATCACGGATGACGACTCGTTCGGGCACGGTGACACCGGGGACACACCGCTGACCGGCGGGAACATCCAAGCTCACTGAAAGGCAGGGTCCAAGCGATGAGCATCAAGAGCACCCTCGGCCTGGTCGTCGCGCTGGCCGCCGGAGCGGCGGCGACGGGCGTCGCTCAATCGATCAGCGGCCAAGCGTTCGGCGTGTTCGTGAACACGCCCGCCGCCTCGCAGGCCCAGGCGCCGCTGGCGGTGCTGCCGGCCATCTCAGGAACGGACGGCGACATCGCGCACGCCGATGCCGACGTCCTCGGAGTGCCAAACACTCTGTCGTCGAGCTTTCTGAACAGCACGGCGACGGGTGCGATCGGCACCGCGGAGACCAGCGCACAGAGCGTCGCCACCGTGGCGAACGTCACCATCCTGAACGGACTGATCACGGCAGGCGAGTTGATCGCTACCGTGACGAGCACCCGCGGCGCGAGCGGCGTCACGAGCAGCACCAACGGCTCCACCTTCGAGAACCTGGTGGTCGCCGGCACGCCGGTTACGTCGGGGGACCAGCCGGTGGCTCCCAACACTCGCCTCGAGCTGCCAGCGGTCGGCTATGTCGTGCTGAACGAGCAAGTCCCGCTAGGTGACGGGGTGACAAGCGGCGGCATGACGGTGAATATGATCCACGTGTACTTGCAGACTATCAGCGGTGGGATTGTGGATCCCCTCACCGGCCAGCTGGTCGGCGGCACGGCGACGACGACGGGCGAGATCATCGTCGGCTCCGCGACGACGTCGGTCGGAGGCTGACGCAGGCCGTCTCTTGTGAGGGCCGTCCGGCGCGCGCCGGGCGGCCCTGTCGTTACACCCTCCACTCGATATGCACGCTAGATTGTTTCGGTCGCCCGACCCACGACGATGGCCACCACGTTCACCCGCCTCCCGAGCCCGCTCGGCGAGCTCGTCCTCACGGCCTCGGGCACTGCGCTGACGGCAGTGTTCTTTCCGATCCGCCGCCACGGACCCGCGCCTGAAGCACAACCCGGTTGGCTCGAGGACGACGGCCGCGGTCCCGCAGGCACCGTGCTCGCTCGCGCCGGCCAGCAATTGAGCGAGTACTTCGCGCGCACCCGCACGACCTTCGACCTGCCGCTCGCCCCGGCTGGCACCCCGTTTCAACGGCGCGTGTGGGACGCCTTGCGCGCCATCCCCTACGGCACGACCACGAGCTACGGTGAGCTGGCGCGCCGCCTCGGCGGCGCGAGCGCCACCCGCGCCGTCGGCGCCGCCAACGGCAAGAACCCCATCCCCATCATCGTCCCCTGCCACCGTGTGGTCGGGTCGCGCGGCGAGCTGACTGGCTTCGGCGGCGGCCTGGACCGCAAGCGCTGGCTGCTTGAGCACGAAGGGGTCGCGCTGGCGCTCGGGCTCTAGCCGCGGGGGCTCCTGACCCCTATCATAGCACCGTATCCCCCGCGTGCGGGCGGGATTGCGTGACTAACCAGCTGGCTCACCTGCAGGCATCACTCCCCGATCGCTACACGCTCGAGCGTCCGCTCGGTCGCGGCGGAATGGCTACGGTCTACCTCGCCAACGACCGGAACCTCGGTCGCCAGGTCGCGCTCAAGGTGCTCCATGCCGAGCTCGCGACCGCCGTCGGTGTGGAACGCTTCCTGCGCGAGATCGGCACCGCCGCCGGGCTCAACCATCCCCTCATTCTGGCGCTCCACGATTCCGGCGAAGCAGGGGACCTGCCCTTTTACACGATGCCGTACGTCGAGGGAGAGGAGACGCTCCGCCGACGGCTCAACCGCGAGCGCCAGCTCTCGATCGACGATGCGGTCGCGGTCACGTGCGACGTCGCCGAGGCGCTGGCGTACGCGCACAGCCGGGGTGTGGTCCATCGGGACATCAAGCCCGAGAACATTCTGTTCTCCGCGGGCCGCGCCGTCGTGGCGGACTTCGGGATCGCGCGCGCGCTGACCGTCGCCAGGATCGAGCCGCTGACCGGGATTGGGGCCATGATCGGCACACCCGCCTACATGAGCCCCGAGCAGGTGGCGGGCGACGCGGCGCTCGACGGCCGCAGCGACCAGTACAGCCTCGCGTGCGTGTTGTACGAGATGCTCGCCGGGAGGCCGCCGTTCGACGGGCCGACGGTCCAGGCCGTGCTCGCGCGTCTCTCGATCGAGCTGCCCGCACCGATCCGCACGGCGCGGCCGTCCGTACCGATCGCGATGGAGGCCGCCGTGCTCAAGGCGCTCGCGAAGGTCCCGGCGGACCGGTTCGCCACCATTGCGCAGTTCGCGGATGCCCTGCGTGCGTGGGACGACGCGCCGGCGGTCGCAGCGGATGCCGAGTCGATCGCCGTCTTGCCGTTTGCGAACCTGAGCGCCGACCCCGGCTTCGAGTACCTGAGCGATGGGATTGCCGAGGATATCATCAACGCGCTCGCCCAGCTGCCCGGCCTCCGCGTCGCGGCGCGCACGTCCTCGTTCGCGTTTCGCGCTCGGGCCGTCGAGTTGGCCGAGGTCGGTGCGAAGCTCAAGGTGGCGATGGTGCTCGAAGGGAGCGTCCGCAAGGCCGGAAATCGCCTCCGGGTCACCGCCCAGCTGGTGAAAGTAGGCGATGGCGACCATCTCTGGTCGGAACGCTACGACCGCGACATGACCGACATCTTCGCCATCCAGGACGAGATCGCGAAAGCGATCGCCGAGCGGCTGAAGGTCACCTTGGACGGCGGCGCGGCGGCGTCGCTCGTGACCCCGGCCACTGGAAATCTCGATGCCTACCATCTCTGTCTGCGGGGTCGATATCTGCTGGCGCAGCGCGGGCTCGGGCTGAAGCAGGCACTGGAGTGTTTCGATCAGGCGATCGCCCTGGATCCGAACTACGCGCTGGCGCACGCCGGGCTCGCCGAGGCCTGCACCGTGCTTGCACAGTATGGCCTCGTGCCGCCTGGTGCGCTGCGCGCCAAAGCGCACGCCGCCGCGTGCCGCGCCCTCGACCTCGCTCCCAAGCTGGCCGAGGCGCACGCCGCGGCTGGGACCGTGAGCTTCGTGATGGATTGGGACTGGCGCACGGCGGCTGCGGAGCTGCAGCAGGCCATCGTGCTGAATCCGCGTTACGTCATCGCGCGGCTCTGGCTCTCCTACTATCTCGTCTTCATAGAGGACCTGTTCGAGGAGGGGATCGCGCATGGCCGGCGCGCCGTGGAGCTCGACCCGCTGTCCCCGTTGCCCAACATGCAGCTCGGCATGAGCCTGATGGGGGCGGGCCGGCTGGAGGAAGCGATCGCGCCGCTCGAGCGGGCCGCCGCGCTCGCACCCACGATGTTCCTACCGCCCATCCACCTGGGAGTGCTCTACAACGAGCTGGGACGGAAAGAAGAGGCGATCCGGTCGGTCGAGGCCGCCGTCGTCACCTCCGGTCGCCATCCCTGGACACTGTGCGCGCTGGGGGTGTGCTACAGCTCCGCCGGGAAGGTGGCAGAGGTGGAAGCGATTCGCGACGAGTTGACCGCGCGGGCGCGCCGCGAGTACGTGCAGTACACCATGCTCGCGATCTTGAGCGCCGCTCTCGGGCGATTGGACGAAGCGTTCGAGTTGCTCGAGCGCGCGTGCGACGACCGCGACGGGATCCTTGTCTACTCGCGCCGCTACCCGTTCTTCAGCGCGTTCCAGCACGATCCCCGGATGGAGCGGATCTATCGCCGGATCGGACTCCCTTGACGCTCCCTTGACGCCATCACGGCAGCCTTCGAGCCGTGCGAACCCTCGCATTCCTCGTCTTACAACGTCGTCAGCGGAGGCTGCCCCATGAACCGACGCCTGCTCATTCTCTCGCTCGGCACGGCGGTAACACTCGCCTGCGATCGCGGCTCCCCAACTGCTTCACGTCTGCCGTCGCTCCACGCGGACGCGGTCGGCGCTGTGGTGGTCAGCGCGATCACCGATCTCGGAACCCTGCCGGGCGGCGACTTCAGCTCTGCGGCCGCGATCAACGCGGCGGGTGTGATCGTGGGAAGCAGCAACACTCAGCCGGGCGGCCCCTCTCACGCTGCTTTGTGGCAGCCGGACGGGACGGTCAGGGACTTGGGCACGTTGCCCGGCGGCGAGCAAAGCTTCGCCGTCGCGATCAACGCCCGGGTGCAAGTCGCCGGCTCGAGCAGTGTCGGAGGATTCTTTCCCTTCCATGCGTTTCGCTGGGAGAACGGCGTCATGACCGACCTCGGCACGCTGCCGGGCGGCGGGTTCAGCTCCGCGACGGGCATCAACAATGCGGGCGACGTCGTCGGCTCGAGCGGGGGACACCCAGTGCTGTGGCGTAGCGACGGCAGCCTGGTCGACCTGGGGACCCTGCCGGGCTCCGTCGGCGGTGGCGCGACCGCGATCAACGACCGCGGACAGGTCGTCGGCAGCAGCAACTTCCCGGACTTCGTCACCGTGCACGCGTTCTTGTGGCAGGCCGGGACGATGATCGACCTCGGGACACTCGGGGGAGATTCTAGCATTGCCTTGGCGATCAACAATGCCGGTCAGGTTGTGGGAACGAGCACGCTCCCCGGTCCTTTCGCTCCCGGCCATGCCTTCCTGTGGCAGCAGGGCGCGGGGATGACCGACCTCGGGACCCTTCCAGGCGGGAGCATCAGCGGCGCCGCAGGCATCAGCGCCTCCGGTCGGATTGTCGGACGAGGCACGACTGCGACGGGGCAGGAGGCGTTTTTTTGGCAGGCCGGCACGTTCACCGGCCTCGGGACGCTGGGCGGTCCATTCAGCTCCGCCATGGGCGTCAACGCCAGCGGCCAGGTCGTGGGGTTCTCCGCGACGCCGAGTTTTGCGTTTCATGCGGTCCGGTGGACGATGCGAAGCCGCTGAGAGCGAGCGCGGCGGGCTTGAGCGGCGCTTGAGGCGTGCGCGGTATCGTGCGACCTCGGACAGCGGTCGCACCTGCTCTCTCGCCATGAGGCCTCTATGAACCGCGCCGCAATTGTCGGAGTCCTGGCAACGCTCACGCTCGGCGCGTGCGCCGGTCATCCTGCAGCGCCCACCGGGCCGAGCCTCGGACCGCCCAGCGCCGCGCGCGCGGGCGCGCCGGCTCCGAGCCCGCTCGTCACGCTGCCATTGCTTGGTCGGACACTCGAACTGTGGCCATTCACCGGCTTCGGCTTCGGCCAGCAGTCGGACCCGGTGAACCTCGTCTGGACCGGCCACGCCGATCCCCGCGCCCTGCGGGCCGCGCTGCTGTCGCTCGACGGCGACCGCACAGCGTTCGGGTTCCCCGCTGTGTTCCCCTTCAACTGCACCTGGCACGACGAGCCGGAGGTGCAACCCGAGGTCGCCTACACCGCCGCGAGCGGTTGGGTCGGTAGCCCGATCATGTTGGAGTGCGGCACCTACGACCAGGCTCGCTTTCATCTGCGGTTCTTCGACGTAGGCGGAGTGACGGTCGGGGGGGCGCCCTTCGAGGTACTGATCCCCGGTACGTTGGATCACCAGACGATCAGCTGGAAGCTCGCCGAGCAGTTCGTGGTGGTGGACTTCCTGCGAACCGGCCTGCTCGATCCGGCTGCGCCGCCCTTCACGACCGATCCGATCAATCCCCCCGCGTTCGGCACCATTCCGGCGGTGATTTACAACGGCATCCCGACGGGCCTGCGGCAGGCGATCGGTGGACCATTGGGCGACGTGACCGACGCCGTGCCCATCCCCAGCAGTGGTCACGCCACGGTGCTCACCTTGCGCGGCGGTGTCGCGGGAGCGCCGCTCACGGCGCACCGGAGTTGGGTCCAGCAATTCGACCAGGTGATCCCGCAGCCGTTCTGCGCTCCCGGACCGAATGCGTTCCTCTACGTCGTGGGGCCGGTGACGCTCGAGCAAGACGTGGAGCTCACGTCCGCGGGCCACTACGTGAGCCAGTTCCGCGCGGCGGGGCGCCTGAACGTGACGCCCGTCGATCCGACCACCGGCCGGCCCAGCGGGGCCACGTACGGGGCGGTCGTCCTCGAAACCCACCGGGGCATTCTCACCGACGCGGGCACATCGACCGCGTTCTTCACGCGACGCATCACCCTGCCGCCCAGCGCCCCAGCCCACGGCACGTTCGAGTTCGCCTTTGCCGTCGACCCGGGCGGGATCACCCGTGCGACGGCGAGCGAGCGCTGCGGGTCATAGTCGGGCCGCGTCGACGATGCGCTGGCGTTGTCCCGCCAGGACCATGTCGCGGGCCACGACCTCGCGCACGATGCCCGCGACGAAGCTGTACCCGCGTGACTCGGCGGTGAGCCAGCGCTGCCATTCGAGCTCGTCGAGGGCTGCCGCCAATGGCTCGGCGTCGAGGCCCGAGGCGCGGGCCAGGTCCGGGAGCGCCACCCGGCTGCCCAGGACGGCGGCCACGACCAGCACGGCTTGCGCAGCGGCGCTGAGCCGGCGAAAGCCGATCCGGATCGCCGCGACCACGACGTCGGGCAGCTCGCCCGGCAAGGTCTGATCGAGTGTCCGGCCGGGCTCCGGCCACGCGGCGGGTGATCCCTGCAGGTCGAGCCCCAGGGCCACGGCATGCAGCAGCTCGACCGCGAGGAGCGGGATCCCCGCCGAGTCGGTGGCCACGCGACGCGTCACCCGATCGAGGTCAACTTCGCCGTAGCGAGGGAGGACCGAGTGCGCGAGACTCCGGAGGGCATCGCTCGAGAGCGGCCCGAGCCGTACTGCCGCTCCCGGCAACTCGCGTCCGATGCGCACGCGCAGCTCGTCGAGCGGCGGGCACGGGTGGTGAGCGACGGTCGTAAACAATAGGAACAGGGGCCAGCCGGCGAGATCGCGGGCGCACGCGCTCAGCGCGCCCAGCGACTCTGCATCACACCAGGCGGCGTCGTCCACCAGCATCACGACGGGTGCTTCTTCGACGACGGCGCGGAGCACCTCCGCGAACGCCTGCGCGGGGCGCGCGGCCCCCCCGTCAGTGTCGCGCAGCGCCGTGAGGGCGGCTGGTGGGGCGCCCGCGACGCCCCGCGCCCGGAGCAGGCCATCGCGCGCGAGGCAGGCGAGACCGCTCCACGGCTCGCGCAGATCGGACTCGACCGACCGCACCAAGGCAACCGCGGCTCCGTCCAGCCGCGCGCGGGCCACTACCTCTTCCACGAGCCGCGTCTTGCCCATCCCCGCGTCCCCTTCCACGACGCCCACGGCGGCGCGGCCGGCGCGGCGGCAGGTCGCCCACGCCTCGAGCAATGACGCGAGCTCGGGCGCGCGGCCGACCAGGGTGGCGTGGCGCCAGTCCACGGCAGCGCCGCCCGCCTCCCCCGCCGCGCCGCGCGCCGGCAGCCGCCACGTCCGCTCGCGCCGGATCCGCTCGGCGAGGGCCTGGGTCTCGGCGTCCGGCATCGTCCCGACCTCTGACGCGAGCCGAGCCGCGAACCCCTCGAACCGCTCGAGTGCCCCGGCCCGGTCGCTGGCGAGGGCCAGGCAGCGCAGCACCGCGCGGACGGCGGCGTCGGACGTGGGGGCGAGACCGCACGCCAGCTCCGCGGCATCGCGCGCGGCGCCGAGGGCGCCGCCCGCGAGCAGCTGCTCGACCCGCCGCAGCAACACGTCGACGCAGCGGGTGCTCCACGCCGCCCGCTCAGCTCCGACCCAGTCGTCGAAGCCGGAGGCGCCGGCGACGCTGAAGCCTTCGAGGAAGTGGCCGCGCACGAGCGCCGCCGCGGCCTCGTAGTCGCCTTGCGCCGCCAGTGTCTCCAACCGGTCGGTGTCGAGATCGACGGCCCCGGCGAGCAGCCGCACCTGCGTCGTGTCGGATTCGAGCCCGGCACCGAGGTAGCGCCGCAACGTGCGCAGTGCCTCGTTGAGAGATTGACGTGCCCGCTGCTCTGCCTTGTCGCCCCACAGTAACCCGATCAGATGGTCGCGCGCGCGGGCGCGTTTGGGGGATCGCGCGAGGTATACGAGCAGAGCGAGGTTCTTCCGCCACAAGAGCGCGGCGGGCGCTCCGGCGCCGTTCACGGACACCTCGATCGGGCCGAGCGTGCGGCAGGCGATCATGCGAGCGGCCAAGCTGTCACCGCACGCCAGGGTCGTCAAGCAGGATGCCGCAGTCTCACCCCGCGTGGCCCCGAGCACGCTGGGCGATGAGCTGCTCCAAGTGCTCCCAGATTTCGGGTCTAATGCTGTCCACCAGCTCCTTGTTCAGCTTGCCGAGCATCACGGCGATCGAGCTCGTGTCGAGGCCGGCGATGCGGCACTCTTCGATAACCGCGGTGAAATGGATTCGGGCTTCCCGGATCATCCGGCCGAATAGGGTCGCCCCGGCTCCGCGCGCTCCCAGCGCCAGTGCTAGCAGATAGAGGTCCCGAGCACCGTCGAGCCGCTGGGCCAAGTAGTCCCGGGCTGCTGGATCGGTCACAGCCAAGGGTGTCGTTGGCACGTGCTTGTCAGGTGCCGTGGTGACCCTTACTCGGCACGCCCGGAGACGACAAGTACCCCGGCGGAGGCCCGTAGACGATTGGCCAGCTACATGAGCAGAGGCGGGTATGCGGTGTTGCGACGTGTGCGGGGTTCAACGGGAACCGATACGAGATGCGCCTCGGATCGCCTATGAACCCGCCGCAGCTGTGGCAGTGAATCTCGACCATATCCCGGCTCCCTTCAGATGGTCTGGCGCTATCCGCGGTTCGGAGGCTGCCGTTGCTCGTCTTCGTGCTGCTCCTGCATGCCGGGGTCCGACCCCACCTGGGACTGCCACCAAGCCGTCACGATCCCGCACGCCAGTGCCGGATGAGGTAGAGCAATGAAGCAGTCGGCTGCGGCGACGTGTGTCAGGAGGCCTTCCATACCCTGTGTCTGCTCCGCAAGCATGTAGCCACCGAACGAGCAAGGGGGGCCGGCCAACCTGGCCGCCCCTCCTGCTGCGCCGTGAAGGTCAGGCGTTCAGCGCCTTCTCTGGTGTGACTTCCACCTTGATCAGATGGGGCTTGGCCGTCTCCGCCTTCGGCAGCGTGATCGTCAGCACGCCGAGGTTGTAAGTCGCCTTGATCCTGTTGGGATCGATCGAGGTCGACAGCCTGAATGTCCGCTCGAAGGCGCCGTAGGTCCGCTCATACCGATGGACCTTCTCGGCCTTCTCCTCTGCCACCTGCTCCTTCGTGCCTTTGACCGTCAGCAGGTTGGCCTCTACTGAAATCGTCACATCCTCGGGCTTCACCCCGGGTATCTCCGCCACCAGGCGGATGACATCGGGCTCCTCGAAGATGTCCACCAGCGGCAGCCACGCGGTCGTCGCGGCCTCGGGTACGGGCCACTCAGACGCGCGGAGCGGTTCGTTGAAGCTCCGGCCCATCCGCTGCTCCAGCTGATACAGCAGATCCAGCATCGGATCCCTCTTGGTAATGCCGACCATATCGTCCTCTGCTTCCTTGCTGCGAGTCAATTGCAGACGTTCCGTGCCCATAACGGTACTCAACTGTAACTAGTTTTGTCAAGTTAAACTTTCATCTCTAACCATCAACTTGACAATTCTAGTAAAGTAGCGTACTGTTCGGGCAATTGAGAAGCACCAGTCGTTACTCAGGTTCATGTTGGTTGCTAAAGGGAGTCGATATGTACGCACGCAACGTCACGCTGCACCTCAAGGCCAATTCGGCCCCAGAGTTCACCCGGACGCTGGAAACGGACGTCCTGCCCATGCTGCGCAAGCAGAACGGCTTCAAGGACGAGATCACGTTCGTCGCTCCCAGCGGCACCGAAGCGGTTGCGATCAGTCTGTGGGACCGCCAGGAGAATGCGGACACCTATAGCCGCGACACGTATCCCGCCGTGCTGAAGGCTCTGGCGAAGGTGGTTGAGGGAACGCCTGAGGTTGAGAACTACGAGGTTGCCAACTCGACGTTCCACAAGATCGCGGCGCGCAACTAGGACCGCCCGCGCTCAGCAAGAGCCAGCGGTCTGTTCAGGGGAGGGGGGCGGCCGAGACCGCCCTCCTCTCGTCCGTAAGGCGGCACAGCCAAGGAGCGCACATGGCACCGATCACACTGCAGCGCTTCATAGCGGAGTTGGACAAGTTGAGGCGAGAGACGGACGCCGGAATGCTCAAAGAGCAGGACTACGACGCCCCGCTCGCCCGAATCATCCGAGAACTGCGGGAGCGAGGCCTGGACGCCGATCGGGCCGTCGCTACGGCGGCGCTCGCGGACGCGCTCAAGCGCGGAGTCATCACGGCTCCGATGGAAGCGCACCTGCAAACCCGGCTGGGCTTGCTCGACGACGAGGCCCCAACCCTCGTCTGACAGTGCCGGGCTCGGACCATCGTGGTAAGGCCCCCTGTCAATCGATGACGTGACCGTGCGAGGAGACCGTACCGTGGACGTGGCGTTCCTGATCCGGGAGCGATTGGAGGAGCTGGGTTTAGAGCAGCGCGACCTCGCCCGTGCGGCCCGGGTGACGGAGTCGTACGTCTCGCAGCTGCTCACCCGAAAAAAAACCCCGCCTGCGCCCAACCGCACCGAAATCTACGACCGGATGGACAGGTTCCTGAAGCTGCCGGACGGCGAGCTCGCGCGGGTGGCGGAGCTGGCCCGCAGAGAAGAGCTGAAGCGGGAGCTGGGCGACACGCCCGAACCCCTGTTCCCTCGGCTGCGCGACTTGATCTTGCGCAAGTGCCGTCCCGAGAAGGCGAAGCAGATCCTCGCGATCTTCGAGCGTCAGCCCTTCGGCGAGCTCGAGCGCCTCGTCGCGAAGCAGCTGCTCGACGTCGCCGGCCTCGCGACCGATATCTTCCACCTGTCAGCCAGGCACCTCGCGGTGCTCGATGCGCTGATCGACTCGTGGGACATCGATCTCGCCGCCTTCAGCCTCGAGATAGTGCTGCGGCGACGGGTGGGGGCCGGGCGGGTGAAACGGTTCGAGTTCGTGGAGCGCGAGGCTGGGGCGGAGCCGGGACTCAAGCAATTCCTGGCCGATCCCGCGTTGAGCGGCACGGCGACGCCGCAGGAGCTCGAGTTCTTGCGAAACCTCCGCTTCAAAGGCCGGCGCCCAACCGCCCTCTACTATTACCGCGAGCTGCAGAACTTGAGGGACCCGCTGCACTTTCGAAACGCGTAGTCGACTTGCCTCCCGGGCCCCGGCCGGTCTATGCTAGGCGCCCGTGCAATCGACGACCGTCTCCCGCTGGCGCGCCTTGCGGGGCGATGCCCACTTCTGGATCCCAGTCGCCGTGCTCATAGCCGGCCTGCTGGTGCTGCGATGGATCGCCTGACCGAGCTCGACCCGGCGCGCCTCGCCCGCCTGCAGGGCGTCGGCATCCTGTCCGGGTTCGCCGCCGGCGCCTGGCTCGGCGCCGCCGAGGCGCCCACCAAGCTCGTCACGCTCGGCATCCCGCCCGTCGTCATTTCCTTCATGATGGTGATCGGCGTGTTCCTGGCGCGCTGGAGCCTCCCCGCGCTGGTGCGCGGCACCGCCGCGATACGGGACGACGTGCGCCAGGCGCCGCACTTGGTCATCTGGGCCGCGCTCGCGGGTTGCCTCTGGGCCGTTGCCAACACCCTCACGATCTTCGCCATCAAGGACATCGGACTCGCCATCGCGTTCCCCCTGTGGAACGCCAACAGCCTGCTCGGCATCCTGTGGGGGACGTTGCTCTTCGACGAGCTGCGCGACGCGGGTGCGGCGCGCCGGCTCGGGGTGTGGGGCGGCGCCGCCGCGATGTTCGCGGGCGCCACGCTGCTGGCGGTTGCGTCGTCGGCCCAGGCGCCCGGTGGCAATGCGCTGCGCGGTGTCGCGGCGGCGCTCGCCGCCGGCGCCCTGTGGGGCACGATGTACATCCCCTACCGCAAGGCGTACCTCACCGGCATGCATCCGCTCTCGTTCGTGGCGTTCTTCACGATCGGCGAGCTCGGCATGATGACGGCGCTCGCCGTGAGCTTCTCGGGCGACCCCGGCGCGCTGTGGAGTGAGCTGGTCAAGAGCCGCGAAGTGCTCTTCTGGCTGCTGCTCGCCGGGTTCGTCTGGGTGATGGGCGATCTGTTCCAGCAATACGCGGCCAAGTACGTCGGCATCAGCCGCGGCATCCCGCTCTCGAACACGAATCAGCTGTGGGGGCTGTTGTGGGGAGTCTTCGTATTCGGCGAGCTCAAGGGCGCGGGCTCAGGAGTCTACTGGCGGGTGATCGGCGGCTCGCTCCTGATGGCGGCGGGTGCGGGAGCGATTGCGCTCGCCACGGCGCCCGGCCGCGAGCACCGGCGCTGGCAGGAAGCGGGGGCACGCGAAAGCGCACGCTACAACGTGGACCCGGCCTACGTGGCAGCGGGAATGGCGGGCGAGGACACTCGCGTTACGCGCGCCCGCCGCAGTCCGCTCGATTGGCTGCTGGTTGCGGTGGCGACGGCGGTGTTCGTGGGGTTCGCTGTGGTCGCCCGGGTGCCCGCGCTGCTGGTCGACTGGGGCTGGGCGGCGCTGCTCACCCTCGCGCTGGTCGGATTCCTTGTCGCGGGCGGCCGGGCGCTGTGGCGCGCGACGCGGTTCGGGTGAAGCCGGGCGCGCTCGCGTTAGAGCGGGCGGCCGACGAGACCCGCGCCGGCACCCAGCAGCCGCCAGAAGTCGCCCCGCAGATTCCCGGGCAGGGCGATCAGATCGAGCAGGAGTTGTCGCTCCTCCCCCGTGAACGGCAACGGGCGTCCGAGACGAACGAGCGGCGGTTGCGCATCTCCCACCGCCATCCCGTCTACCTTGGCGTACAGTGTGCTGTTGAGGGTGATGACTTCATCCCAGCTTTCCCAGCCCGCGCCAACAGCTGTCCGGCCGACCCACCCGCTCAGTCCGAGAGTCTCCGCGGCATGTCGAACTGTGAGCTCGACGTCGTCGGCTCGAGTGTCCACGCCCATTTCTGCGGAATCGCTCAGCGTTTCGTGGACGTCGGCGGCCGAGTCGTCGAGTTGCATGGTGGCCACGCGGGTGTTGAATCCGACGCCGGGTCGACCGACGAGGCGAAAGTCCAGGCGCGCGTGGCCGTCACTTATCGAGCCGGTTGACGTTGCCAGGAACTGGGGATCGGCGATCGCGTGGCGGATCGTGTAGGCGACGTACTCCGCGCCTTGGCCCACTGGGGTCGCCGATGCGCGAAGGGTTGTGGTGTCGCCCGTGCTCGCGTCTGCGAGATCGAGCTGACCGATCACCGTCGCGGGGCAGAGAATGGCGCCGGTGGCATCCAGCGCATAGAGCAGGAGCCGCACGCCCCCGGCCGGTGCACCGGACAGAGTCGTGAGTACGTAGCGCCGGGTATCACAGCTCCAGGCGAACGTTCTCCCGAGCAACGAGTCGGGGATCAAGGGTGCGGCAGCCACAGGCGGCGGGATTGGAGCGCCGTATTGGAACACGCCGACCGAGCGGGCGAGCGGGGATGCGAAGACCGTGTCGACGACCGCGAGGCTGGAGCGTAGCCCGGCCGGGTCGTACCCGGGGGCCGGGCCGGCCGACTCGGTGCAAGCCGCGACGGCGACCAGGGCGACGAGTTGACTCGCCGACCGGCTCGGAACGGTAGAAGAGCGGCGCATCGCGAGGTCCTGCTACCGATACCCCGGCTGGCGAGGGCGGGGTCACTCTTGACGAGGCCCCATATTTCCGTGCGACCATGACGTGCGCGACGCCTCCCCCAGTGCTCCTCACCGTATTCCTCACCTTGCTCGTCGTGCGCGCCGCGCCGGCCCAACGGATTCCCGCGAGCCAGCACGGCTCCGTCATGCAGCGCGTCGGCTCCACGGATATCGCCGTCTCCTACAACCGCCCCGTCGCGCGAGGGCGGCGGCTGTTCGGCGACCTCGTCCGCTGGGGACGCATCTGGCACCCGGGCGCGGACTCCGCCACGACGATCTCCTTCGGCCACGACGTCACCATCGCGGGCCACGACGTTGCGGCGGGCCGCTACACGCTCTGGACCATCCCGGAGGAGCCGCCCAAACCTTGGACGGTGATCCTGAGCCGCGGCGTGGACGTGTGGCACACGCAGTATCCGGGAGAGACGCTCGACGCGTTGCGCATCACCGTTGCCCCGGAGCAGGGCGCTCACATGGAAGTGCTGGCGTACTACTTCCCGTTCGTCGCCCCGGACTCGACCGTGCTGCGGCTGCACTGGGGCACGACGATCGTCCCTCTCACCATTCGCACGAAATAGGATCGTCTCCCGCCTGACGAGCTTTCGACACCGTCGCGTTCTTAGTGTCCTGAAACCCGACAGCGCCGTGATTTTCGTGCTCGATGCTCGGGCACCGCCGTTGCCCTAGCGGTGGGCATGCAGCTTATCCGACGGGCCCTCGGGCTCGGGCTCGTCTTTGTCACCGCGCACGCCGCCCGCCCGGGCTGCGTCGCCGCGCAGACCGCGCAGCAGCACTGGCAGCTCGCCCTCGCCAACTACACCCTCTCCGCGCTGGCGCAGTTTACGGGGAAAGTGATTCGGGGTGAGAACGTCGGTCGTGCGGCGCGCCGAGCCCCGGTCGAAGCCCTGGCCCCGGCCGCCCTGCAGCACGCCGGGATGACGCTGTTGGGAAGCAGCTGGCGATTCGCTCTGCCTGCCCAGGCGCTCGTCCAGAAGGGCGCAATGCTGCAACGCCGCTCGATGCTCGGGCTCCCTCAGTTCGCGGGCTTCTGGACCTCCTGGGAGCTCGACTATCTGTGGTTCAACGTGCGCGTCGCCGCGGGGCGATTCCTGGTGCCGCGTCTCAACGTCGAGACCGTGCGCCAGGCATTCGTCATGCATGACCCGGCTCCGGCACGCCTCTCGTGGGGTCGCTCGCTGGCGACCGGCGTGCCCACCTGGTTCACCGACCGGATCGTGGAGGAGGCCTGGGGGCGCGAGCGCGGCCAGCAAGTGCACCTGAACCAGCTCGTTTTCGATGAGAACTGGACCTCCGATCACGGGGATGGGCTCTACCGCCACGAGCTGGAGCACACGCTCCAGGCGATCCGCAGCACCCCGCTGGTCGACGTGCTGCTCCATCAGGACGCGACCCAGACCCGGCCCGCGGGATTCCTCCGCTACAACTCCGACATCATCGCCTACCACCTGACCGGCGTGCAGTCGTTTCTCGGCAACGGCAATCGCCTGCTGGAGCACGACCGGCGCTTCGTCGAGTGGGAAGCCGATTCCTACGCCGGATTGACTGATCGCGGCTTCGCCTGGCGTTAGCAGGTTGCATTGACGGCCCCCGTTCCGAGCGGTAGTGTCGCTCGGCGGCCGTAGCCGGACCGCGGGATCCGACCGATGATCTTCCGCAGCCCCTATCCCGACGTGCCAGTGCCCGACGTCGCGCTGCACCGCTTCGTGCTGGCGGGAGCGGCGGAGCGCCCGGACCAGCCGGCGCTGATCGACGGGCCGAGCGGTCGGGCGCTGACGTATGGACAGCTGGCCCGAGGGGTCGAGCGACTCGCGGCCGGACTCACCGCGCGCGGATTCCGCCGGGGCGATGTGCTCGCCCTCTTCATGCCGAACCTCCCCGAGTTCGCCCTCGCTTTTCACGGCACCCTCGCGGCCGGCGGCGTCGTGACCACCGTGAACTCCCTGGCCACCGTGCAGGATGCCGAGTACCAGCTGGGCAACGCCGGCGCCCGCTTCCTCGTCACCGTCGCGCCCTTCCTGGATCGGGCGGCACCGGCCGCCGCCCAGGTCGGGATCGAGCAGCTCTTCGTCGTCGGCGAGGCACGCGGCGTGACACCGTTTGGTGCGTTGCTCGACGCCGGCGGGTCGGCCCCGCGGCCCTCGCTCGCGACGGCGCGCGACCTCGCCGTCCTGCCGTATTCGAGCGGAACGACGGGGTTCCCCAAGGGCGTGATGCTGACGCACCGCAACCTCGTGGCGAACCTGATCCAGACTGCGACCGTGCATCACGTCGTCGCCGCCGATCGCATCATCGCGGTGCTGCCGTTCTTCCACATCTATGGGATGCAGGTCGTGATGAACCTCGCGCTGTGGCAGGGAGCGACCCTGGTGACGATGCCGCGGTTCGAGCTCGAGCCCTTCCTGGCGCTGCTCGAGGCCCATCGCATTACGCGGGCGTTCGTGGTCCCGCCGCTCGTCCTTGCCCTCGCGAACGATCCGGCGGTCGATCGCTACGACGTGTCCAGCCTGCGCGGAGTGATGTCCGGCGCCGCGCCGCTCGACGCGGCCCTCGAGACGGCCTGCGCCCGGCGGCTCGAGTGCGCGCTGATTCAGGGGTACGGGCTCACCGAGGCGAGCCCGGTGACCCACGCCGTTTCAGACGAGCCGGGCGCGGCCCGGCCCGGCACGATCGGCCGGCTGGTGCCGAATACGGAGTGCCGGATCGTCGATCCGGCGAGTGGCGCCGATCTCGGTCCCGGCGAGGATGGCGAGCTCCTGATCCGGGGTCCCCAGGTGATGTCGGGGTACTTGAACAACCGGGATGCGACCGCCGCCACGCTCGATGCCGACGGGTGGCTGCATACCGGCGACATCGGACGCGTCGACGCGGATGGATACTTCACGATCGTGGACCGGCTCAAGGAGCTGATCAAGTACAAGGGCTTCCAGGTGCCGCCCGCGGAGCTCGAGGCGGTGCTGCGAACCCATCCGGCGGTGGGCGACGCCGCCGTCATCCCGATCCCCGACGAGGAGTGCGGCGAGGTGCCCAAGGCCTTCGTGGTGTTGCGGCGTGCCGTGCCGCCGGAGGCGCTCCTCGCCTACGTCGCCGAGCGCGTCGCGCCGTACAAGAAGATCCGCGCCGTGGAGGTGGTCGACGCGATTCCGCGGTCACCTTCCGGCAAGATCCTGCGACGGGTGCTGCGGGAGCACGAGCGGGCAGTACGGACCTGAGCGCCGCGGACCTCACAGCGGCCCGCGATACCGCATTTCGTTCGTCGGCACGAATTCGAGCTGATCGTACAGCGGCCGTCCCTCCGGCGAAGCGTGCAGCACCAGCCGGGCGACGCCGTGCTCCCGCGCCCACGCGATCACGCGCTCCATCAGCCGGCGCGCCAGGCCGCGGCGACGCCAGGCGCGCTCGGTGAATACGTTGACCACGATCGCCTCGGGGCCGCGCCGCACCTCGCGGCGGCCTGGCTCGGGCCGCGGCAGGAGCCGCCGCAATTGGATCCCTGCGCCCGCCACGATCTGGTTGGGACGGTCGGCGGGGCAGGCCACCCAGCCGACGTACTCCCCGGTCCCGAGACACTCCTCGAGCGCTCGCCGGGCCGCTTCCACCAGCGGGTCGTACAGCTCGTCCGGCAGGTCGCCCATGTCGCGAAACATCTCGGCTCGGTGCCGCGCCAGCGCGGGGGCATCGGCGACGGTGGCGAGTCGGATCGTCCAATCGTCACCCATGCGGGCAAGATAGCGTAGCTTTCCCTCTATGGACCCCGTGCGGGACGCCGTGGCCGCTGTGACGGCTGCGCTGGGCGAGCGCTACGCGATCGACCGCGAGCTGGGCCGCGGCGGCATGGCGACGGTCTACGTCGCACAGGATCGGCGTCACGGGCGCGAGGTGGCGGTCAAAGTGCTGCGGCCCGACGTCGCCGCGGCTATCGGCGCCGAGCGGTTCCTGCGCGAGATCACCATCGCCGCGCGGCTCACCCACCCCCACGTGCTGCCGCTGCTCGACTCCGGCCAAGCGGCCGGCGCGCTCTACTACGTGATGCCATATGTGCGAGGCGAGTCGCTGCGCCAGCGGCTGGCGCGCGAGGGGCGACTGGCGCTCAAGGACGCGCTCCGCATCGCGCGCGAGCTGGGGGCGGGTCTCGACTACGCGCACCGCGAGGGGTTCATCCATCGGGACGTGAAACCCGAGAACGTGCTGCTCGCCGACGGGCACGCCGTGATCGCCGACTTCGGGATCGCGCGCGCGATCTGCCAGTCGTGCGACGGCGACAACGTCACTGAGGTGGGTCTCACCATCGGGACGCCCGAGTACATGAGCCCGGAGCAGGCCGCGGGTGATCGCGATCTGGACGGGCGGAGCGACGTGTACAGCCTCGCCTGCGTCATCTACGAGACGTTGGCGGGCGAGCCGCCGTTCGGGGGCGCGAGCGCCCGCGCCGTCATGGCGAAGCACCTGAGCGAGCCGCCGCCGCCGCTGCGCGCCCGCCGTCCCGACGCCCCCGCGGCGGTCGAGCAGGCGCTCGCCCGCGCGCTTGGCAAGGATCCGGCGGACCGGTTCGCCAGCGTCGCCGAGTTCGTGGCGGCGCTGGAAGCGACGCACGCACCAGACGCCGCCCCGACGCTCGTCGGCAAGACCCGCTCGCTCGCCGTGCTGCCGTTCGTGAACGGCAGCGCCGATCCGGAGAACGAGTACCTGTGTGACGGCGTCACCGACGAGCTGATCAACGCGCTCACCAAGGTGGAAGGGCTGCGGATCGCCTCGCGCACGTCGGTGTTCGCCCTGAAGGGGAAGCCGCAGGACATCCGCGCCATCGGCGCGCTGCTCGGCGTCTCGGCCGTGCTCGAGGGCACCGTGCGGAAGGCGGGGGAGCGGCTGCGCATCACCGTACAGCTTACGGCCGCAGACGACGGGCGTAACCTCTGGTCCGAACGCTACGATCGCCTGCTCGACGACGTCTTCGCAGTCCACGACGAGATCGCTCGGACTATCGTGAGCACGCTGCGGACCACCTTCCTGGCCGACATCGCGGATCCGACCCCGCGGCGCTACACCGACAACGTCCAAGCGTATTCCCTGTACTTGAAGGGCCGGTTCTGCTGGAACAAGCGCAGCCAGGAAGGCGTGCGCGAAGCGATTGCGTACTTCGAGCAGGCGATCGACCACGACCCGGGCTACACGCTCGCCTACTCCGGGCTCTCGGACTCGTACGGCCTTCAGGTCGACTACCGCGGTGTGCCCGTCACGGAAGGGTACGAGCTGGCCCGCCGGTACGCCCTCAAGGCGCTCGAGCTCGACGACAACCTGCCCGAAGCGCACACGTCACTCGCTTGGGTGCAGTTCGCCTATGACTGGGATTGGGAAGGAGCGGAGCGGTCGTACCGACGGGCGCTCGAGCTGAATCCGGGGTATGCCACCGGGCACCACTGGTACTCGTTTGTGCTCCTCGTCACCGGGCAGGCGGACCAGGCGCTGGTCGAGGCCCACACGGCGCTCGAGCTCGATCCCTCGTCGCTTTCGATCCGCCGCGGGTTGGGCTGGCTCTACTATTACACGCGCCGTTACGAGTCCGCGGTGTACCACCTGCGCCGTGCCATCGCCATGAACCCCACGTCGGAAGACACGTATCGCATCCTGGGGTTGGTGCTCACACAGCAGGGAGCGTATGCCGAGGCCGAGCGGGCGTTCCGCGAGGCTATCACGCTGTCGCCGGAGCTGTCCTACGCGACGGCGGGCGTGGCCCACGTGTTGGCGCTGCAGGGGCGGCGGCGCGAAGCGGAGGCGTTGCTCGCGGAGCTCGAGGCCCGCGCCCGGGAGCACTACGTGTCGCCGGTCGCGTTCTGCATCGTGCACCTGGGGCTCCGCAACACCGACCAAGTGTTCCAGTGGCTGGAGCGGGCCTACCAGGACCGGCGTGGCTGGCTGACTTATCTCAAGGTCGACCCGATGCTCGACGCCGTGAGGGACGATCCGCGGTTCGCGGCGTTCGTCAAGCGGATGAAGCTGTAGCGAGCTCGCCCAGCGCGACGGCTCGGATCTGGCCCGCCTCCCCGGTGAGCAGCCGGCGGTGATAGTCCACCTGGCCGAGGTGATAGGTGAGGTGGGTGATCAAGTGGAGCAGGAAGTCTCCGGTCGTTACGGCGAACCCGCCCGGCGGTTGGGGGTAGGGCTGGCTCAGCGTCGCGTCGGGGAGACGTGCCAGGCCGCGCTCCACGGCCGCAAGCGCGGCGTCGAGTTCGCGCAGCAGCTCGGTCCGCGGGACGTCCCGCCGCCCGAACTCGGCCGCGCGGTCGCGCACGTAGCCCGTCCCGCCCAACACCGTGCCCACAAAGAACTGGATGTTTCCGGCGAGGTGCAGCGCCAGTGTGCCACCGCAGTTGCTGATCCCCGGCGCCACGCGCCACAGGTCACGCTCGTCTCCGTATGCCTCGATCTCACGTCGCAGCGCGCGGAGGTCGCGGCTCATGATCGCGGCGATGCAGGTAGTGAGCATCGTGGGAAAACCTAACCGCTACGCCCGGGCGATGCGAATCATCGCGGCGAGGCTGTGCTCCACATCCTGCTCCGTCGTGGCCCACGACGAGACGCTGATGCGCATCGCCGTGCGCCCCTGCCACACCGTCCCGCCGCACCAGCAGGTCCCTTCCGCCTGGAGCGCCGCGATCACCCGCCGCGTCGTCGCGTCGTCCCCGAAGCGCACCAGCACCTGATTGAGCGTGACCTCGTTCAGGATCTCGTGGCCTGCGGCGGAGAGCTCCGCCGCGAAGCGCGCGGCGTGGCGGCAGCAGCGCTCCACGAGGTCCGCCAGCCCCGAGCGCCCCAGCGCGGCGAGCGCGGCCCAGATCTCCACCCCCCGGGCCCGGCGCGACAGCTCCGGCGTGTACTCGTCGGGTTCGCGTCCCGTGCCCTGCAGCAGATACGCCGCCTGCGTCGCCATCGCCGCCCGCAAGGCCGCGCCGTCGCGGCACAGTGCCACTCCGCTGTCGTACGGCACGTTGAGCCACTTGTGCGCATCGAGCGCCCACGAGTCCGCGGCGGCGATGCCGGCTACCAGGTGCGCGCGCGCCGGAGCGGCGGCGGCCCACAGCCCGAAGGCGCCGTCCACGTGCACCCACGCGCCCCGGGCGTGCGCCACCGGGCAGATGTCGCGCACCGGATCACACGCCCCGGTGTTCACGTTTCCGGCCTGTAGGCACACGATCGTCCGATCGTCGAGCGGCGGCAGGCGGTCGGCGCGGATCCGCCCGAGCGGGTCGGTCGGGACGCGCGTCACCCGAGTGCGGCCCAGCCCCAGGAGACCGAGCGCCTTCAAGACACTGATGTGGACTTCCTCTCCCACCACGACGCCGATCGGCGGAGCGCCGAACAGGCCGTCCGCCTCGACGTCCCAGCCGGCGCGCCGCAGCACGGCGTGGCGGGCGGCGGCGAGCGCGGTGAAGTTCGCCATCGTCGCCCCGGTCACGAAACCGCCGGCGCAGTCGGGCGGGAGACCGAGCGCGTCGAGCAGCCAGCGCAGCGCGACCTCCTCGAACGCCGCCGCTCCCGGCGCCAGCACCGCCAGCCCCGCGTCCTGATCCCACGCCGCCGCCAGCCAGCTCGCCGCGAGCGCCGCGGGCAGGCTCCCCCCCACCACGAATCCGAAGAACCGGCCGCCTGCGGTTGCCATCGTCGCGGGGGAGCCCACGGCATGCAGCTCCTCCAGCACGGCCGTCGGATCGGCCGGTCCGTCGGGGAAGGGGCGGTCGAGGGAGTGGAGCCGGGCGAGCGCGGCCGGCGTAGGCGCCACGCTCCGCGTCGGCAGGCCCGCGAGATACTCGGCCGCGAGCGCGGCCGCCCGGTGCAGCACCGTGTGCTGGGTCATGGCTGGGCTACGACGGCTTCTCGTACTCGAACAGCTCGCTCGGTGTCACCCGCAGCGCGCCGCACAGCCGCTCGATCGTGTCGGCCCGAATCAGGCGAAACCGCCCGTTGGGGCGGCTGAGGCGGTAGATCGTGTTCAAGCTCAAGCCGGTGAACTTGGCTAGTCCGTAGGGCGACATGCCCCGTGCCTCCAGCAATTGGTGCAACCGCAAGCGCAGCACACCTCTACGACGATAGCGCACCGGCCGTCCCCGATACCGTGGCATCGTGCCCTCCCTTGCCTAATAGTACAATGGTACATATTATGACACGTGTACATTATACCATGGAGATGATATATAATAAGGGAGTCATGCGCGCCCTGGATGCGACCAATAATAGCGGAGGAGGACCGCATGGGACGTAAGTTGGAGATGATGGGACGCAAGGTGGTGGATGTCCTCGAAAAGGTGGACATCCTCCAGCACGAAGACCTGCCACTCGGGACGAATCAGGAGTCCAACGAGCGGCTGGTGTTCACCGGTCCGGCCGACTGGTCGCCGGATCAGGCGGAGCAGTACATCGACTGGCGTATCCAGCTCGTCGATGCCCACGTGGCGAAGCTGCGCCAGCAGCTCGACGACCTGACGGCGATGCGCCGGCGCTGGCTCGCGGTCACGGGCGGCCGGTCCAAGGTGTTCGGCACGGGGAACGGCAGCGGCAACGGGAGTGGCAACGGCAACAGCAACGGCAACGGGAACGGCAGCGGGCACGACGACATCGTGTAACGCAATGACCACCTGAGACTTCGGGGGCCGGCTCGATTAGAGCCGGCCCTTCTTCTCCCCCACCGATTCCACCACGCGCCGAATCTGCCCGGCGTCCGTCACGCTCCACTCGTACGCGCTGCGCGGGGCCGCGTTACCGATTTCGACCTGCGGCGCCCGAAACGCCATGTCGCTCCGCCTGGTGACCGCCCCCGTGAGATGCACCTCGGCGACGCCCGTGCCGCGCACCAGCGCCTCCACGTTCTCAGCCGTGATCCCACCACCCGGGAGGACGCCGATCCGTCCCGCGGCGCGGCGCACCAGCCGCGCGATCGCCTCCGCGCCCTGCGGCGCGGTCGCCGCCTGGCCGGAGGTGAGCACCCGTTCCACGCCGAGCCCGATCAGCGTCTCGAGCGCCTCGCCGGCGTCGCGGCTCACGTCGAACGCCCGGTGGAAAGTCACCGGGAGCGGCCGCGCAGCGGCGATCAGCTGCTGGGTGCGCTCCCCGTCGATCGCACCGTCGGCCCGGAGCACGCCCACCACGACGCCGTGCGCCCCCGCATCCTTGACGCGCCGGATGTCTTCGAGCATCACGCCGAGCTCGGCCGCCGAGTAGAGGAAGTCGCCGCCGCGCGGCCGCACCAGAACGACGATCGGAATGCCCAGTCGCATCCGGCACATCGCCAGAGTCCCGGCGCTGGGCGTCGTGCCCCCTTCCACCAGGTTGGCGCACAGCTCGATGCGGTGCGCGCCTCCCGCGGCGGCGGCGAGCGCGGATTCGATCGAGTCGACGCAGGCTTCGACCAGGACGGGCGCGGGCATGCGGCGAAGATAGCCGCTCGCGGGCGAGCATGGTGTCCGGCCGGACACTCCCGGGTGCCGCCGGGCGTGTCGCATGGGACACCCGGCGCCACGGGATCGCCTTCGCCTGCCATGAGATCGTCGCGCCCAAGGCGGTGGCGCCCGACACGGTCGCTCGCGTGAACGCCGCCACGCCGCTCGACGCGCTGTCGCTCGCCGAACTGGAGCTGCTGGCTCAGATGGAAGACTCGCTGATCGGCGCGATTCAGCAGGACGCGAGCGACGTGGGCGCCATGGCCGAGCTGGCGCATCTCTACATGCTGCACGGGGCGTACGACGTGGCCGTGGGGCCGCTCGCGCGGGCGCTCGAGCTCGCGCCCGACCGTGAGGACCTGCGCTCCGAGCTACGGCTCGCTCTTCAACTCGGCACGCTCGGGCCCGTTACGGCCGGTAGAGCTCCGGGAACTTCTGCTTCAGGGCGCCGAGCTTCGGCAGGTCGTTGAACACGATGTATGGCTGATCGCGGTGGTGGGCCAGATAGTCCTGATGATAGGCCTCGGCCGCGTAGAACCGTCGCAGCGGCGCGACCTCCGTCACGATCGAGTCGGCGTAGGCGTGTTCGCGCTGGAGCGTCGTGATCATGGCGAGCGCTGCCCGATGCTGCTCCGGGCTCGTGTAGAACAGCGCGGAGCGGTACTGCGTCCCCACGTCTGGGCCCTGGCGGTTGAGTTGCGTGGGGTCGTGCGCCACGCTGAAGAACACGCGCAACAGCTGGGCGTAGGAAATCGTCGCCGGGTCGTAGGTCACTTCCACTGACTCCGCGTGGCCCGTCGTGCTCGTGCTCACGAGCTCGTAGCGCGCCGTCACCGCGTCTCCCCCGGCATACCCCGACACCACCTGCAGCACGCCCCGGACATGCCGGAACACGGCGTCCACCCCCCAGAAGCATCCGCCCGCGAAGACGGCCGTCTCCTGCCCCCCTCCCTGGGCCACGAGCGGTGCGGCCGATATGGTCGCCGCGGCGCCGACCACGATCCACCAACGCCTCATTTGACACATGCCTCGCTCGAGCGACGTCCGTAAGTTACTCGATCGGGGAGATCCATGAATCACACGGTTGCCGTCGTCCTGCTGGGTGTGTGCTCGGTCGCCGGCCTCGCGCTCGTCGCGCTTGGACTGCCGGGGCTGTGGCTCATATGCGCCGTGGTGCTCGGGTTTGGATTGCTCACCGGCTTTCACTCGATCGGCTTCGTCACGATCGGGATCATGGTCGCGCTCGCCCTGCTGGGCGAGCTCCTGGAGCTGTGGCTCGGCTTCGGGCTCGCCCGCCGTTACGGGGGGTCGCCGCGCGCCGGGTGGGGCGCCCTGCTCGGCGGCCTCGTGGGGGCTGTCGTCGGCGTCCCCGTCCCCGTCGTGGGCAGCGTGATCGGCGCGATCCTCGGCTGTTTCGCGGGCGCCATGCTCTTCGAGTATGCGACGACTCGCACGGCGGGAACGGCGGTCCGCGCCGGCTGGGGCGCGCTGCTGGGTCGGGTCGCCGCGTCGGCGGTCAAGGTTGCGCTGGGGATCGTGATGGCCATCGTCGCCATCGTCGCCGCCGCGCGCGCATGATTCCCTTGCTTCGCGGCACGGCACCATCGAAAGGAGCGGCAGCATGGTGGTGGGCGTGGGAATCGACGTAGTTGCAATCGGGCGGATCTCGCGCGCGCTCGCGGAAGCGGCCGGGGACTTCGAGGCGCGGGTATTCACGTCCGCCGAGCGGGAGGCGTGCCGCCAGCGCGTGGACAAGGCCCAGGCGCTCGGCGCGCGGTTCGCGGCCAAGGAAGCGTGCTTCAAGGCGCTGGGGCGCGGACTGGGGCAGGGCCTCGCGTTTCAGCAGATCGAAGTGACCGCTGACGAGAGCGGCCGGCCCGAACTCCGGCTCTCGGGCGCCGCCGCCGCGCGGGCCGAGGCGCTGGGGGTCACCCGCGTCCATGTGAGCCTGAGCCACGACGTCGACGTCGCCGCGGCGGTGGTCGTGCTCGAAGACGGCGTCACCCCACGCGACGGCTGACGAGCACGTTCTCGAGAAACAGGTACTCGATTCCGGCTCCGAGAAACGTCTCCAACGCTTCGCGCGGCGTGTTGACGATCGGCTGTCCCTTCACGTTGAAGCTCGTGTTCAACACCATCTCGCGTCCCGTCGTCCGGCCCACTGCCTGCAGCAGCGCGTGGAACTCGCCGTTGTCGCGCGCCGATACGGTTTGCAGCCGCGCCGAGCCGTTGACGTGCGTGATGGCGGGGAGCGCGGCCCGGTGCTCGGGGCGGACGTCCACCGTCATGATCATGAACGGCAGCTCCGTGCCCGGCGCCACCTCGAACCAACGCGGCGCTTCTTCCACGGACACCGCGGGCGCGAACGGCCGGAACGCTTCACGCATCTTCACCATGGCGTTGATGCGGTCGCGCATGCCGGGGTGGCCGGGGTCGGCGAGAATGCTGCGATGTCCCAAAGCCCGGGGCCCGAACTCCAGGCGTCCGCGATACCACGCCACCACGCGGCCATCCGCGATCAGGCGCGCGGCCCGCCCGCACGTCTCGGCGAGAGTGGGGAACCGGACGACGTCGACTCGATCGGCGAACGCCGCGAGCGCCGCGTCGACGTCCGCTCCGTCGTAGCCCGGCCCCAGAAACGGGACCGGGAAGCGCACGTTTCGCACGTCGCCAACTGCCGCCGCGCGATACAGGGCGGCGCCTAAGGCTGCGCCGTCATCCCCTGCCGCCGGTTGGATGTAGATCTCGTCGAAGCTCCCCGAGCAGAGAAGCCGGCCGTTGGCCGTGCAATTGAGCGCCACCCCGCCCGCGAGGGCGAGGCGCCGCTGGCTGGTGCGCTCGGCGCAGCCGCGGCCGAGATGCAGCATCACTCGGTCGAGGCAGCCTTGCAGCGCCGCCGCGACGTCGCGATGCACATCACCGATTTCCTCGTCCGGCGCACGCGGCCGCACGAGTCGCTCGCTCAGCAGGCGGCGACTCGCCGAGTAGTGCTCGCGCTCCTCACGGGTGCGGTTGGCGCGGACCAGGGGGATGCGCACGCCGCCGCCGGGCAGGAGCTCCACTGCCTCTTCGAAGAACGGGCGGAACCGCTCGGGGTCTCCGTACGGCGCGAGGCCCATGATCTTGTACTCGTCAGCGTTGAAGTCGAACCCCAGGTGCAGCGTGACGAGCGAATAGAGGACGCCGATCGAATCGTGCGCCCCGATCTCGAGCACTGGGTCGAGACGGCCATCGTGCGCGCGATAAGCCGTGACGCCGTGCGCCTCGCCCATGCCGTCCGCCACCAAAACGACGCATTCGTTCCAGCCCGACGTGTAGAACGCGCTCGCCGCGTGCGCCAGGTGGTGGCGCACCGCGCGCACCCGCGTCTCGGGGAAGCCGGGCAGGTCGCGCCGCACCAGCGCCAGCAGCGCGTCGCGCGAGTACACCTCGCGATACAGCGCCTCGGACAGGGGGTCCAACCCGTAGAAGTCTCGATACGGCCCGTAATCGAAGCCGTGCACGATCTCGTCCACGTCGTCCAGCGACAGCCCCGCCTCCGCGAGGCAGTAGGCGATCGCACCCTTCGGGAAGTCACCGCTGTGCTTGCGGCGATTCATCCGCTCCTCGGCCACCGCCGCCACCACGCTGCCGTCCGCGACCAGCACCGCCGCCGAGTCGTGGCCCTGCGAGAGACGGTACTCCCGCTCGTCCAAGCCCGGCCAGTGCGCCCGCTTGAACGGGATGGCGCGCTCGAATCCACTGATTCCCAGGATATTCAACGCCCGCCTCCCTGAAGTGCGGCGCGGTGAAGCGCAAGAACCGTACGTGCACCGCGGCGCCGTGGCGCGCGCGCCACAGCCGGGCATGGGGGCGGTGCGCACGAGGAGAGCGCGCTTCTTGCACCGAGACACCCGGCCAGGAGGTGCCAATGAGTGACACGCCGGTCGAGGGCGGCCTGCGACTCTTCGCGACTTGTCCCCCGTCCTATACTGCAACGACGCGGGACTACGTGAGGCAGGTGATCGAGGTCGCACGCTGGAGCGAGCGGGCGGGCTGTGAGGGCCTGTTGATCTATACCGACAACGGGACCGTGGACCCGTGGCTCGTGGCGCAGACCGTGCTCGCGCACACCGAGCGGCTCGCTCCGCTCGTCGCGGTGCAGCCCGTCTACATGCACCCATACAGCATCGCGAAGCTGGTCGCCTCGCTCGGCCTCCTGCACGGGCGTCGGGTCTACCTCAACATGGTGGCGGGAGGCTTCAAGAACGACCTGACGGCGCTCGGCGATCCCACGCCCCACGACGAGCGCTACGCCCGGCTGGTCGAGTACACGACATTGGTCACGGCGCTGCTCGGCGCGGCGGGCGGGCCGGTGAGCTTCGCCGGCCGGTACTACCAGGTGACGAACGTGAAGCTTGCGCCGTGCCTGCCTCCAGAGCTTATGCCCGGCGTGTTCGTCTCGGGCTCGTCCGAGGCGGGCCTCGCGGCCGCGCAGCAGCTGGGCGCGCTGGCGGTGCAGTATCCCAAGCCCGTAGCCGAGTACGAGGCAGCACCGCCCGTGGACGCCCGCTCGCTCGGGATTCGCGTGGGGATCATCGCGCGGCCCGATGGGCACGATGCCTGGGCAGCCGCCCGGGCGCGGTTCCCCGAGGACCGCAAAGGACAGGTGATGCACCACCTCGCCATGACGGTGTCCGACTCCGAGTGGCATCGGCAGCTCTCCGAGCTCGGCCGCGAGGTGCGGGGCCGCGGCGACGAGGAGCCCTACTGGATGGTACCGTTCGAGAACTACAAGACCTTCTGCCCTTACTTGGTAGGCAGCTATGAGCGGGTGGCGGACGAGATCGCCCGCTACGTGAGCGTGGGCTACCGCACGTTCATCCTGGACGTTCCCGCGAGTCCCGACGAGCTGCTGCACGCGGGCGTCGTGTTCCAACGCGCCGCGGAACGCGTCGCGTCATGACCCTGTTGCAACATCGGGTGACGGAGCAGGCGGGTCGCCGTCCCGATGCGGGGGCGCTCGTCTTCAAGGATCGCCGTCTCAGCTATGCCGACCTGGAGCAGGAGAGCAACCGGCTGGCCCGCACTCTCAAAGCCGCCGGCGTCGCGCGCGGGGACCGCGTTTGCCTCCTCTGCCCCAAGTCTCCGGCGGCGATCATCGCGATCCTCGCGGTCCTGAAGGCCGATGCGATCTACGTGCCGCTCGATCCTGCGAGCCCGGCGCCGCGGCTCGAGAAGATGATCGCGGCGTGCGACGACCGCTGGATTCTGGCGGGCGGCGGCGTTGCCCCGGCGCTGGACGTCCTGTTCGCAGCGCCCGCATTTGCCGCGACGCACGCCGTCGGGTGGCTCGGGGACGGCACACCGCCCGCGCGCGTGCCCCCGTCGTTCACGTGGGACGACGTCGCCCGCGCGCCGAGCGATCTGCTCCCCAGCGCGAACCGCCCCGGGGACGCGGCGCACATTCTCTTCACCTCGGGATCCACGGGCACGCCCAAGGGCGTCGTGATCACGCATGATAACGTGCGCCACTTCATCGAGTGGGCCGTGGGTTATTTCGGGACGGCGGCGACCGACCGAATTTCCGGCCACCCCCCGCTGCACTTCGACCTCTCGACCTTCGACATCTTCGGGACCTTCACGGCGGGAGCGGAGCTGCACCTCGTACCGGCCGAGTTGTCGCTGCTGCCCCACAAGGTCGCGGAGCTGATTCGGGAGGCGGAGCTGACGCAATGGTTCTCGGTGCCATCGGTGCTGAACTACATGGCAAAATTCGACGCGGTCAGACCGGGCGACTTTCCGTTGCTGCGCCGGGTGCTGTGGTGTGGTGAGGTGCTGCCGACACCTTCCCTCGTCTACTGGATGCGACGGCTGCCCCACGTGACGTTCACCAACCTCTATGGCCCCACCGAAGCCACGATCGCGAGCAGCTACTACACGGTGCCCGGGTGTCCCGCGGCCGAGGACGAAGTGATTCCCATCGGCCGCGCCTGCGCCGGCGAGGAGCTGCTCGTGCTGGACGACGCGCTGCGGCCGGTGCCGCCGGGCGAGGTCGGTGACCTCTACATCCGCGGCGTGGGCCTCTCTCCGGGGTATTGGCGCGACGGCGAGAAGACACGCCGCGCCTTCCTTCCCTATCCCGGCGGCGTCGGCCCGGCGGACCGCATCTATCGGACTGGCGACTTGGCGACGCTCGGCACGGACGGATTGATTCGCTACCTCGGGCGCGCCGACTTCCAGGTCAAGACGCGCGGGTACCGCGTGGAGCTGGGCGAGATCGAGGCCGCCCTGCACGCCCTCGGCACGCTGCGCGAGTGCGTCGTGGTGGGCGTGCAGAGCCGTGGCTTCGACGGCACCGCCATCTGTTGCGCCTACGTGCCGTCCGACCCCACGACGGTCACGCCGGCGGCGCTGCGCGCGGCGCTCGCCGCCGCGCTGCCGCCCTACATGGTGCCGTCGCGCTGGCGCATGCTCGACGCGCTCCCCAAGACGTCCAACGGCAAGATCGACCGCCGGCCGCTGCAGGAGCTGTTCGCGGCCGAGGGCGTCGAGGCGACGCCATGACCGAGGGCGCGTCCCTGCAGACCGAGCTCGCCGCGCTGTTCGCGGACGAACTGCACGTGACCGTGCCGTCGCCGGACACCGATCTGCTGGCGACGGGGCGGCTCGACTCGGTGGGACTGGTCGAGCTCCTGCTGCAGCTCGAAAAACGCTTCGGCGTGCGCGTGGACATCGAGCGGCTCGAGCTCGACCAGCTGCGCTCGCTCGCCGCCATCACCAGGTTCGTGGCCACGCGCTTGCGCCGCGCCGAGGGCGCGGCGGCGGACTGACCCGCGGGATGGCGAAAATCCGGCCGTTCCGCCCCGAGGACATCCCCGACGTCGTCGCGCTGCGACGCAAGTCGTTCGGCCGCAGCGAGCGGCCCGCGGCGGCGGCGCTGGAGGCCTATTTCGAGCACGTCTTCTTCCGCAACCCGTGGCGCGACGAGGCGTTGCCGTCGCTCGTCTACGTGGACCCAAGCGGCCGGCCCGTCGGGTTTCTGGGCGTCGTGCCACGCCGGGCTACGTTCCGGGGCGAGGCGCTGCGCGTGGCGGTGAGCACGCAGCTCATGACCGATCCCGAGCACCGCGGCATCGCGGCCATCGAGCTGATCAAGGCGCTGCTCGCAGGCGGCCAGGACCTCTGCTTCGCCGACCTGGCCAACGACGTGTCCCGGCGGCTCTGGGAAGGACTGGGCGGCGATGTGGCATTGGTGCCGAGTCTCTCGTGGACGCAGCCGCTCCGCGCGGTGCGCTACTACGGAAGCCTGTTCGGCGACACGGTCGGGGCGCGCGCGCTGGCACTGGGGTTGCGGCCCTTGTCGTGGGCAATTGACGGCTTCGCACCGGCGTGGTTGCACCGCGACGGGCTGCGGGCGGATCCTCTGACACCCGAGGCCATGGCCCGTCACCTACCCGCGCTGTTGCACGACGTGGCGCTGCGGCCCGAGTACGACGAGACCGCGGTGGCGTGGCTGCTCGAGCAGCTCGCCGCCAAACGGGCGCTGGGCGAGCTGCGGCGCGCGGCCCTGCGGGACGCGGGAGGCGTGCTGGTGGGCTGGTACCTCTATTATGCGAACCGCGGTGGGCTGGGGCAGGTGGTGCAGGTCGCGGCGGCCAAGGGCCGCTACGGCGAGGTGGCGCACGCGATGTTCGACGACGCCTGGCATTGCGGGCTCACGGCGCTCGCTGGCCGCCTCGAGCCGCAGCTCGTCTCGATCCTCGCGGAGCGCGACGGCGCCGTCACCCGAGCCGGACCGTGGGTGCTGCTGCATTCGGCTCGGCCGGATGTGCTCGCCGCCATCCAGCGCGGCGACGCGTTTCTGTCCCGGCTGGAAGGCGAGTGGTGGCTGTCGTTCTAGTAACATGATGTAACCCTTCTGCTGCTCGAACGCCGTCGCGCGGTCGCCACATCAGAGTGCCGAGGGCGACCATCTCGCGTCATGACTCCGCTCATGTTGACTCGCGCCAATACCTTGTCTCATCAACCCCTGCTCGGCTGTGGCGTGCACGCGGATTGCAGCGGCCACGCAGCGTCGGGTGTGGTCGACACGTCGGTTGCAGGGAGGTGCACATGGGCGTCGCCGCTGAGTGTCTCAACTTGACACATAGACTATTTCCGGGGCGAATAGGTCTGGAGCAGTGGATTCGCTATCGAGTCGACCTGTCCCCCCCCGGGCTGCGCTGCGATCCCACCGTACGCCTGCAGCCCGTCACACCCGAGATCATCGACCTCCTGCGACGGCACCCCGATCACGACGCCAACCAGCTCAAGTCGGGCCTCAAGTTCTGGGAGCTCGGCTTGGGACAGGGCTACGTGTGGATCGGCGACCATGGGCCGCTGTGCATCCAGTGGCTTCTCAGCACCGCCGACAACCCGCGGCTGGGCGTGCTGCGCGAGTGGGCTGCCATGTATGAGCCGTTGCCGGCCGGCGTGGGCCGGGTGGAGAACCTGTTCGCGTTTTCGACGGCGCGGGGCAAGGGGATCGCGACGCGGTTCGAGTACGCGCTGTACGCCGAGGCCCGGCGGCTGGGCCTGGGCCGGCTCCTGACTCACATCCACGAGGCCAATGGCGCCGCACATGCCTGGGCGGAGCGCACCGGGTGGCGCCGCTATGGCACCGTGCTGCGTTATGGCTTCGACGTGCCCGGGCTGCGCGCCCGCGCCGTCTTCCTGCACGTGGCTGACCCCGAGAACACGGCGGGCGCCGGGCCCGCGCAGCCGCCCCGGACGGAGCGGCCGGCGCTGGTCGCGTGAGCGATAGCGGAGCGGCGGACGCGGCCGCGCGGCGCGTGCGGGAGATGTACGCGCGCTTCCCCTATCCGTCCCAGGATACCGGGGAGCAGCGTCTCACGGAGCTCGCGAACCTGTTGTGGCTGTTTGCGCGGGAGACGCCGTACGACTTCTGCGGCAAGCGCGTGCTGGACGTGGGAACGGGCACGGGTCACCGGGTGATCGCGGCGGCGCAGCGCTTTCCCGAGACACAATTCGTCGCCGTCGACGTGTGCGCGCCGCCGCTGGAGATCGCGCGCGCCACCGCGCGGGCGGCCGGTGTCGACAACGTGGAGTTCCGTCAATACGACCTGCTGGACGGCGCCACCGATCTCGGCCGCTTCGACGTGGTGTTGTGCATGGGGGTGCTGCACCACCTGGCGGACCCCGCGCTCGGTCTGCGGCAGCTCGCCCGCCATCTCGCCCCTGACGGCGTGCTGTTCCTCTACCTCTACGGCGAGCGCGGCGCCCGCGAGCGGATGCGCCGCAAGGAGATTCTCTCCCTCCTGCTCGCCGGGGCGAATGGGGGCGACCAGTTCGGCGCCGGAATCGCGATGGCAAAGTCACTGGGATTCGACGCACTCGAGTTCGGCTGGCATCGCAACGCCGACGACGCGCGCTCCCGCGACGCCCTGATCGTGGATAGCTACCTGAACGCGCAGGAGACGCTCTTCGACATGAAGAGCATTCTCGACTTCATGCGCCCGTCAGGGCCGTGGGCGGTCATGGCCTACGGGCTCACGTGCGGGTCGCGCGGGTACCTGCTCGACACCGCGCCCGGGCCTGCGATGCTGACGCGAACCGAGCCGGCGCGACACCTCCCGACCGCCGAGCTGGCCGCCGCGTACGAGCGCCTCGAGCTGCACCAGAAGTACCGCTTGATCGAGCTGTGGTATGAGCCCAACGGCTACACCCTGCTCGCCTACAAGAACGGCGGCGCACGATGGTTTTCTCCCGAGGGACGGGTGCGGCGCAATTCGCTGTCGGTCTAGGGGTGTGACGCCGCCTTCACGTACTTGTCGAGGAACTCGAGCGCCGTGCGGTACGCCGTGATGTTGTTCTCCTTCTTGATGAACCCGTGGCCCTCGTTGGGAAACACCACGTACTCCGCCACGCCGCCGCGGCGCCGCACCGCCTCCACGATCTGGTCGGACTCGACCTTCAACACCCGGGGATCGTTCGCTCCCTGGAGCACGAGCAGGGGCCGACGGATCTCGTCCGCGTGGAACAGGGGCGAGATGCGGTACAGGCGCACCGAATCGGCCCCGTTCGGGTCGCCCATCTCGGAATACAGCGCCTTGCGGAACGATTCCCACCACGCGGGGATGCTGCGGAGCGTGCGCACCCAGTTCGAGATCCCGAAGAGATCCACCCCGGCGGCGAACACCTCCGGGCGGAACGTCACGGCCGCGAGCGTGAGATACCCGCCGTAGCTGCCCCCCACCACCGCCACGCGGCTCGTATCCACATAACCCAGCGTCGCGAGGTAGCGCTTCGCCGACACCAGGTCGTCCAGGTCGGCCTCTCCATGCCGCTGGTCGTCCAGCTTGTCGAACGTCTTGCCGTAGCCGCCCGAGCCGCGATTGTTCACCGCCAGCACGACGTAGCCATGATTGGTGACGTACTGCACGAAGGGGTTGTACCCGACGCGCGACTGCCCCCCCGGGCCGCCGTGGATCCACAGCGTCGCCGGCACCCGGGCCGCCGCCGTCGCCCCGAGCGGCCGGTAAAGCAGGGAGGGGATGGTGAGCCCGTCGTACGATGGAAACCGCACCACCTGCGCCTCGACCAGGCTCGCGGGATCCAAGTCGGGGCTCAGGTTCTGCGTCAGCGGGCGCAACCTGCCCCTGCCCGTCCCCAGATCCAGGACATACAGGTTGCTCGGCGCGCGGCTGCCGTTCACGTACAGCGCCATGGACCGCTCGCTCGGTGAGATCTGCACGCCCCGGATCTCGCCCACGGGAACGCTCGGCAGCGTGACCCGGCGATGCGTCGCCGCCTCGTACAGCCGGATCTCGGTACGGGCATCGGCGTTGATGCCGAGCACCAGGTACGTGCCGCGTTTGGAGAAATACGCGAAATCGACGTCCCAGCTCGGGCGCTCCACCGTGTCCCGCCGCCCGGTCGCCAGGTCGTAGCGCGCGAGCCAGGAGAATTCGCTCCCCTCGTCGGTCGTGTAGTAGAGGTACTTGCCGTCCGGGCTGAACGCCTGCGGGTTGTACTGCACGTCGCCGTCGTGCGGGCTCACGTGCCGCACGTCGCCGGTCTGCATGTCCCGCAGGTACATCTCGCTGTTCTGGGTCGTGATGCTGCGCTGCAGCGCCATCCAGCGTCGGTTGGCGGAGATCGCCGCCACCTGATAACCGACCGTGTCCTGGAACACGAGGCGGGGCGCGAGCGTCGCCACCGGCATCTCGAACACGTCGAAGAAGCGCCGGTCGCGGCCGTTGGTGGCGTAGTAGAACGAGCTGTCGTCCCCGGCCCAGTCGACGAACAGGGCCTTGAGGCTGTCGCCCGGCGTGAGATCGCGTGCGGTGCCCGTCGTGTCGAGGAGATAGAGGTGATCGTTCTCGTTCCCGCCGGGGCCCTGGAGATACAGCACGCGGCGGTCGTGCGGCAGATACCCCACCGTGAAGACGCCGTCGGTCGTCGAGTGGGTGAGCGCCCGGGGCTTACCGCCGGCGGCGGGGATCTCGTAGGCGTTGAAGACTCCCGACTGGTCGCCCGTGACGAGGATCGAGCGCTCGTCGGGTGAGAACGACGCGCCGAACATCGCGGTCGTGTTCATGAACTGCTCGATCGTGTATTGGCGCGGCTTGCGCCCGCGCTGCGCCGCGCTCGCGCCGGGGATGGCGCTCGTGAGCGCGAGGAGCAATGGCATCAGGCGGTGGTACGACGCTGGGAGACGCACGGGGGGCTCCGGCACAGGACGCGGCAATCTAGCTCGTTCCGCTGTGCGGTGGGGCCAGCCGCTCCGCGTCGCGCTGTTTGGCGAGCAGCCGTTCGGCAAAGTCCACGCGCTCTTCCAGCTCGCCGAGCCTGCGCTGCACGTCCTCGAGTTCGCCGAGCCGGCTGCGCAGCTCTTCGACCTCGCCCAGCCTGGACTTGAAGTCACCGACCATCTGTCCCAGGTCGCGCCGGGAGATCTTGCCACCGGGCCGGGGGAGTCCACTCTCGCCGGAGAGTAATCGTTTCACGGCCCCTCCGAGGGAGCCGGCCAGGATGATGAAGCCCACGCCGATCGCCCACGCCGGTATCTCGATGCCGAACATGCTCGCTCTCCTCCCGCACGTGCCCAGTAATCATAAGGGAGGAGCTCGCCGGCAGCGATACTAGGGAAGGACCGCTAACTGGCGCGGGCCGACGCAACCGTGCCGCGCGCGACCTGCACCAGCGTCTCGACCAGCGGTGACGAGGCATCACTGCGCCAGACGAGGGCGAACCACATCGGGATCGGGGCGTCGACGAACGGCCGGTGCACGATCGCTCCCTCCATGTCGGCGTAGACGGCGGCCACCGCGGAGTTCGCCAGCGCCCACGCGTCTCCCGCCGCGATCGCGACGTTGGCCGCGACGTCGCCGCGCCGCCCGCGGTGGCGGGCGGGGACGAGCCCGCGTGTCTCGAGGGCCGTCCGCAACGCGCGGTACAGTTCGGGACGGGTATGCTGCGAGGGGTGTAGCCAGACCAGGTCGGACAGATCTCGCAGGCGAATCCGCTGCTCGGCCGCGAGCGGATGGGTCGCCGGCAGCAATACGCCGGTGACGGCACAGTCGACGAGCTGCAAGGCCTCGAGTCCGGAGACCGGCCAGGTGGCCACGAAGCTCGCCGCCACGTCGATACGCTGCTCTCGCAGGGCGGCGTGCTGGTTGACTTCGTTCACGCGCAGCACACGCACCGGCGTCTCGGGCGACGCCCGCCGGAACGCTGCCAGCACCCTGAGCACTAACGGTGTGTAGACGTACAGATCACTGTGGGCAAACCTGAGGCCCGTGCCCGAGTCGGCCCGCCGGGCCGTCGCGATGGCGCGCGCCGCGCTCTCCAGCGCAGCGCGCGCGTTACTGAGGAACTGCTCGCCGGCCCGAGTCACCCGGGCGCCCCGCGGCAGCCGCGCGAACAGCTTGACGCCGACCTCCCGCTCGAGGTCCCGGATCTGCTTCGACAACGCCGGCTGCGCCACCCGCAGCCGGCTGGCCGCCCGGAGGAAGCTGCCCTCCTCGGCGACCGCAACGAAGTATCGCAGATGACGCAATTCCATTAACGCAATCCCTTCAGGGCCGTAACGACGAATCGCTGGATGAAACCGAGCGCCATCCCGGAGCGGGCCAGCAGAAACGCGCCGGCTGCCACGCCGAGCAGGTGATCGGCGCAGGCCGGCACGGCGAGATCGTGCGGCAGGCTGCCGTCGTGGCGCGCGTTGCCGAGCGCCCGCGCCAGCAGCCGGCGCACCCGATCGAAGTGTCGCCGCACGCACCTCGCCGCCGCGGGATCGACGGCACCGCGCTCGAACGCCGTATTGCAGATGAAGCAGCCCCGCCCGTCGCCGTGGCGGCGAATCAGCGTGAGCACCCGATCGAAAAACGCCCGGATCTCGCGCGCGGACGCCCCGGCGTCTTCGAGCGGGCGCACCATGGGGTCCATGACCGCCTGCGAGTAGCGCTCGAGGCTGGCAACGAACAGATCGCGCTTGCCGCCGAACGTGGCGTACAGTCCGTAGCGGCTCGCACCGGTGCGCCGGACCAGCTGGTCGAGCCCGGTGGCGGCGTACCCGTCACGCCAGAACAGCTCCATGGCGCGGTCCAGGGCCTGCGCGGGCTGGAAGGCTTTGGTCCGTGGCACGCGCCCCCCATTTCAAGAACGCGTAGTCTGATATGACAGTGCGCTCTCGCGGCGGCGGCGTCAACCGGCGCGCGGCTCTACGGGACCTATCGCTCGGAGCGCTACCTCCCCCAACAAAAAAGTATTGGACGGGCGCCGCTGGTCCCGCCATGTGTCCAAGCGTGGCGCGCTTCCCGCTGCGAGTGTTGATCGCGGAGGACTCCGAGGACGACGCGCGGCTGCTGCTCCGGGAGCTGCAGCGCGCGGGCTTTGATCCCGCGTACGAGCGAGTGGACAGCGCCACCTCGATGCAGGCGGCGCTCGATCGCCAGGCGTGGGATCTCGTGATCGGCGACTACAGCATGCCGGCGTTCAGCGGACCGGCGGCCCTCGCCCTGTTACGGGCGCGCGATCTCGATACGCCCTTCATCTTCGTCTCGGGCACGATCGGCGAAGACGTCGCGGTCGAAGCGATGAGAGCGGGCGCGCAGGACTTTCTCACCAAGGGGAATCTGCGGCGCCTGATTCCGGCCATCGAGCGGGAGCTGCGCGACGCCGAGGTGCGGCGCGAGCGCCGCCGGGCGCAGACCGCCCTGCTCGAGCGGGCGCGCCTGGCGGAGCTGACCTCCGACGTCGGCATCGCCCTGACCCAGGGCACGGATTTGCGGGCGATGCTGCAGCTGTGCGCCGAAGCGCTGGTGCGCCACCTCGACGTGGCGTTCGCGCGCATCTGGACGCTCGACGACGCCGGCCGAGTCCTCGAGCTGCAGGCGAGTGCCGGCATGTATACGCACATCGACGGCGCGCACAGCCGTGTGCCACTGGGACAATACAAGATCGGCGCGATCGCCCAGGAGCGCCGTCCCCATCTCACCAATCAGGTCGTGGATGACCCCCAGGTCCACGACCAAGCGTGGGCACGGCGCGAGGGGATGGTGGCGTTCGCCGGCTACCCCCTGGTGGTACACGAGCGTGTGCTCGGCGTCATGGCGATGTTCGCCCGGCAGACCCTCTCCGAGTTCGTGCCCAAGGCATTGGCGTCGGTCGCGAGCGCCGTGGCGGTCGGCATCGAGCGGAAGCGCGCCGAGGAAGCGCTGCGCCAGTCCGAAGAGCGGCTGCGCCAGGCGCAGAAAATGGAGGCGGTCGGCCGCCTGGCCGGGGGCGTCGCCCACGACTTCAACAACCTCCTGACCGTGATCACCAGCTACAGCGATCTGTTGCTCGAAGATCTCGGCGCCGACGATCCCAAGCGCGACGACGTCGGCCAGATTCGCCAAGCCGCCGAGGGTGCGGCCGCCCTCACCCGCCAGTTGCTCGCCTTCAGCCGCCAGCAGGTGCTCGAGCCCAAGGTGCTGGACTTGAAGGCCACGGTCACCGGCACCGAAAAGCTGCTGAAACGTCTGATCGGCGAAGACGTGCAGCTCACCACGTCCCTGGCGCCCGACCTGGGAGCCGTGAAAGCCGACCCCGGTCAGCTCGAGCAGATCATCATCAACCTCGCGGTCAACGCCCGCGACGCGATGCCGAGGGGAGGCCGGCTGACCATCGAGGCGGCCAACGCGGAGATGGATGAGGTCTACGTGCGCAGTCATGCCCCCGCACGCCCCGGCCGCTACGTCATGCTGGCCATGTCCGATACGGGAATCGGCATGGACGAGCAAACCAAGGCCCGCATCTTCGAGCCGTTCTTCACGACCAAAGAGAGCGGCAAGGGAACTGGGTTGGGGCTCGCCACGGTGTACGGGATCGTGAAGCAGGCGGGCGGGTTCATCTGGGTGTATTCCGAGCCCGGTCGGGGGACGAGCTTCAAGGTCTACCTCCCGCGCGTGGACGAGCCTGCCGAGCCCGAGGTCGCTCGGCCCGCTCCAGCGGAGGTGCGCGGCGGCACGGAGACCGTGCTGGTCGTGGAGGATGCGGCGTCGGTCCGCATGGTGACCCGGCAGGTGCTCGAGCGCCATGGCTACGCGGTCCTGGAGGCGCCCAACGGCGACACCGCGCTGCGGCTCGCGGCCAAGCATCACGGCGCGATCGATCTGCTGCTGACGGATGTAGTCATGCCCGGGCTGAGCGGGCGGCAGCTGGCCGAGCAGTTGGCGCAGCTCCGCCCCTCGATGAAGGTGTTGTATGTATCGGGGTATGGGGAAAACGCCGTCGTGCACCACGGCATCCTCGAACCCGGGGTGGCGTACCTCCAGAAACCCTTCACTCCCGAGACGCTCGCGCGCCGCGTGCGGGACACGCTCGACGCGTAGCGCCGCGATGGCGCGAATCCTCGTGATCGATGACGACGCACTGCTGCGGGGCGCGATCCGCGTGGTGCTCGAGTCGGCCGGCTACGAGGTCATCGAAGCAGGCGATGGGGACGCCGGACTGCGGCTGCACCGCGAGCCGGGCGCCGACCTCGTGGTCGTGGACCTCTTCATGCCCGAGCGGGACGGACTGGAGGTGATCCGCGCGGTGCGCGCCGAGGCTCCGCAGGCGAAGATCATTGCCATGTCGGGCGGGAGCAGCCTGCAACTCGACCTGCTCGACGCCGCGACGGCGTTTGGCGCGTCGCGCGCCCTGTGGAAGCCGTTCGCCCCCGCTATGCTGCTCGCCACCGTGCGGGAACTGTTGGGAGAGCGCGGGCTTTGACAAACGGCTGTGGGACCCGATCTTCGAGATCCACGTGGAGGTCGCCGGGCCGAACGAGGAGGATGATCGGGTATGACAGGTACGCCGCCCGCCGTCACGGTGAGTCTGCTGACGAGAATGCTGCGTGAGGCCTTCGAAGGGCCTCCCGGTCCGTGGACCTACTTCACCGATACGTCTCCGGCGACGGGAGTCTTCGGCACGATCGACGGGTTGAGCGCGGCCGACGCCTCCCACGAGGGGGGACCGGGCCGCACGACCATCGCCGGGCACGTCCACCACCTGACCGCGAGCGTCGCACTCTCGACCAAGGGCCTGCGCGGCGAGTCCACCGCGCGCGACCGCAGCGGGAGCTGGTCGGTGTCCACGGTCGACGACGCCGAATGGGCCGCCGTACGGGCGCGACTGCGCGAGCAGTACGAGACGCTGCTCGTTGCCGTGGAGACGCACGCCCGGTGGGACGAGGACGCGCTGGGCGTGGCGATCGGCGCTATCGCGCACACGGCGTACCACCTCGGCGCCATCCGACAGCGGCTCCGGGGCCGGCCACGGGGGGCGGCGCGCGCGCTCAAGCGCTGATCGCGTCCGGCCCCAGCGATTTGATCAGCGCTGCGCCGTCTGAAACAGCGGCAGGTACCGCTCGTAGCCCTCCGCCTGCAGGCGCTCCACCGGAATGAAACGCAGCGCGGCGGAGTTGATGCAATAGCGCAACCCGGTCGGCGCCGGGCCGTCGTCGAACAGGTGCCCCAGATGCGAATCGGCATGCGCCGACCGCACCTCGGTCCGCATCATGAAGAGCGACCGGTCGGTCTTCTGATGGATGTTCGCGTCCTCGAGCGGCTTCGTGAAGCTCGGCCACCCCGTGCCCGACTCGAACTTGTCGAGCGAGCTGAACAATGGCTCTCCCGAGACGACGTCCACGTAGATGCCCGCCTGGTGGTTGTCCCAATACTCGTTGTGGAACGGCTGCTCCGTCGCCTCGTGCTGGGTCACCTGATACTGCAACGGCGTCAGCGACTGCCGCAGCTCGGCGTCGCTCGGCTTCGTGTCGCGCATGGTCGCATGTCCCTCCGCGTGCGGCGCCGCGGCGCCCCACACCTCCGCCAGGCGCCGGTCGCGGCCGCACGCCACGCGATACATCCCGTACCTGATCGGATTCTTGCGGTAGTAGTGTTGGTGATACTCTTCCGCCGGGTAGAACGCCGTCGCGCGGACGATCTCGGTGACGACCGGCTGTGCGAAGCGTCGCTCGAGCGCCCGGCGTGAGGCTGCGGCCACGCGATGCTGCGCCGTGTCGCGGTAGAAAATCGCCGTGCGGTACTCATCGCCGTGGTCGCAGAACTGGCCGTCGGCCTGGGTCGGATCGATGTCGCGCCAGAATGCGTCCACCAGCCGCTCGTACGTGATCTGTCGGGGATCGTACACCACCTGCACCGACTCGCGGTGTCCCGTTTGACCGGTGGACACCTGCTCGTACGACGGGTGCGGCGTGTGACCGCCCGTGTACCCCACGGTGACCGACACGACGCCATCGACCTGGTCGAAGGCGCGCTCCATGGACCAGAAGCAGCCCCCCGCGAAGGTCGCGGTGTCGAGCGGCGCGGCGGTCGCGATGGCGAGAACGAGCAGCAGGTTCATGGGCGGAAGGTAGAGGAGCGGGGCGCGCGCGGGAAGCGTCCCTGGTCATTGTTAGAGCTTTCTCACGGAGCTCACACGCCTCCAGCGAGTTCTTGCTCCGCCGTCTCCACCGGGGTAGCATCGAGCCGATGACCGCCACCCCCGAGATCCCTTTCGGCATCGTCCAGGTAGCTCCGTTCGCCGGGTTCGTGCAACGGTTTGACGACCTCATCGGGTCTGCGACCACGATGGCTCTCTACTTCATCCATTCACGCCGCTGGCGCGAGAACCACGACGCGACCATCAAAGCGTTCCTCGGCCGAGCCGGCACCACGCTGGAGGTGTTTCTCCCCGATCTCGAGGATCACGAGCTGATGTTCTCCCTGGGCAAGCATTTCGAGGACGGTCCCCTGATCCCGGCGCTGGTCGCGGACGCCTACCGCTATTTCGCGCGGCTCGCGCGGGACTTCCGCAAACCCGCTCATGTCTGGCTGTTCGGTCGTTACCCGACGTATTCCTTCTACCGGTTCGACGCCCGCGCGGTGATCGCGTTGTATTCCAACACCTCCGCTAAGAAGGAGCTACCGGCGTTCGAGGTCACTGCGGATTCTTTTCTGGGAACGTTTCTCGCAGCGGACGTAAAGGACTTGAAGCAGGAATGCCGCAAGCGAACCCCCGAGGATCTGGAATCCGTGATCCGGAACGCCGCTCCGTGACTCGCCGGGAGCTGCGCCGCGGCCGGTCGTAGGTCTGCCGGCGTGCAGATTCTCCTCGTAGAGGACGACCGCGAGCTGCGGCGCTTCCTGAGCAAGGCCTTCCGCGAGGAGGGCTACGGCGTTACCGAGGCCGACACCGGTGACCGCGCCCTCGAGCGGGCGCTGGGCGGCGCGTTCGGCTGCATCGTGCTCGATGTCATGCTCCCCGGGCGGGACGGCTTCAGCGTCGTGTCCGAGCTCAGGGCACGCGGGATCTTCACGCCGGTCCTGCTGCTCACCGCGCGCGACGAGCTCGAGGCGCGGGTGAAAGGGTTGGAAGGCGGGGCGGACGACTACCTCACCAAGCCGTTCGACCTGCCGGAGCTGCTCGCGCGGGTCCACGCGCTGATTCGCCGCGCCGAGCTGCGGCACCAGGACGCCACCCTCAAGGTGGGCGATCTGGTGCTCGACCCGCTCACGCGCCGGGTCACACAAGGTGAACGGGTGGTGGATCTGAGCCCGCGCGAGTTCGCACTGCTCGAGTTCCTGATGCGCAACGCCGGGCGCTCAGTGTCCCGCTCCCGCATCGCCGAAGCGGTGTGGAACTACCAGTTCGATCCCGAGACGAACGTGGTTGACGTGTACGTCAACTACCTCCGCAAGAAGCTGAGTTTCGGGACCCGGACGGCGCCGATCCGGACCGTGCGCGGCGTCGGGTACCGGCTCGACCAGGAAGGGGGCGCGCCGTGAGCGAGCGCCGGCTCGGCACCGTGCTCACGCGGCGCTTCACGCGGGTGGCCTGGACCGGGCTCGCGGGGTACGCCCTGCTCGTGGGCGCCGGCTTCGCCGCGGCCGCGGAAATGGCGCTGCGGCGCTCGCTCGAGCACTCGGCCGACCTCACCCAGTCGCTGCTGGGCGCCTACCGCGACTCGACCAGCGAGCCCGGGGGCGTCATGCCCTCGGCGCTCGCGGACCAGCTCGTCGCCATGGGTGGCCAGGTCGTGATCACGCGCACGACTACCGGCGCCGGCGGGAAGCAGGACGTCTACTACGTGTCACCCGACATGCCCGCCCGGCGGCTCGAGGGCCTGCCGGCGAGCGCCTCGCCGGAGGACGTGCGCCGGGCGTTGCTCGCCGCGATCGCCCGGCGGGCGCGCTGGCGCTACAGCGTGCTGCACCGCGCGGCGGGGGCGTTCGACATCTATGTGGTGGCGAGCCGGGAATCGTACGTGGTGGCGCTGGGTGCGCTCGCGGCTGCGGCAGCGCTGCTGCTTCCCGCTGCCGGGTGGGCCGTCGCGCGCGGGGCCCGGCAGGCGGTGGCCGGCGCGTTGCGCCCGCTCGAGCGCGTCGCCGCCGAAACGCGCGCCATCGGCCCGGCGGAGCTCGGCAGGCGCCTCACCAGCCCGACGGGCCAGGCGGAAGTCACGCAGCTGGCGGACTCGGTCAACCGCATGCTGGAGCGGGTGGATCGCGCGCACCGGGCGCTCGAGGCGTTCACGGCGGACGCGAGTCACGAGCTACGCACGCCGCTCACGCACTTGCGGGCCCAGGTCCAGTGGGCGGCGGCCGAGGGCCGCACCGAGGGGGAGACACGCGAGGCGCTGGGGGCGATGGAGCGCGTGCTCGACCAGACGGCGAAGCTGGTGGAAGAGCTGCTGCTCATCGCCCGGGGCGAGAACCGCCAGCTGGCGCTGGCACACGCCCCCTTCGAGCTCACGGCGGTGGTGGACGAGGTGCGGGAGATCACGGAAGCGATGGCGCTCGGGAGAGATCTCGCGGTGTCCGCGACGCCGTCGCCGCCGCGGTGGGCGCTGGGCGACGCCGATCGTACCCGCCACATCCTGCTGAACCTCGCTTCCAACGCCGTGCGCTACACCCCTAACGGCAGGATCACGTTCGCGCTCGCGACCAACCGCACCATGGTGGGGGTGAGCGTGGGAGACACGGGACCGGGCATCGCGCCCGAGCACCTGGAGCGGATCTTCGACCGCTTCTTCCGCGTCGATCAGTCGCGCAGCCGGGACCTGGGGGGGAGCGGGCTCGGCCTGGCGATCGCGCGACTGTTGGCCGAGCTGCAAGGGGGCCAGATCACGGTCGAGAGCACCCCGGGGGAGGGGAGTACGTTTACGCTGTGGTTGCCGGCGGTGGGGGCGACATAGGAATGGGGTTGGGGGCTCAACCCCGGGCTTGCGCCCGGGGTCAGCCGCGCCTAGTAGCCACTCATGGGCGGCTGACCCCGGGGCGGTGCCCCGGGGTTAACCCACCCGAGAAGCGGCGCCCATTAGAACGCCGCGAGTCCCCGCGTTCCCGCCGGTAGTCCGGCGATCGGGCCGAGCGCTGTGAGGTGCCCGTCCGCCTGGATTCGGAACGCGTGGATCGCCTGGGCACCGCTCGTCTGCAGCACGTACAGGTAGCGGCTGTTGTTGCTCAGCGCGATGTCGTTCACGCCGGCGCCGATGACGGCGGTGCCACCGTCGGCATCCACCAGGCTGATCGCGCCGTCCGGCGTGATGGTGAAGGCCGACACCGACCCTGCGCCGTTGCCGGTGAAGCCGAAGCGCCCGTCCGCGGTGACGACGGCCCAGCAGGGCGCGCCGCGGTGGGTAGATACGGCGCCGCTCACCAGCGTGACGGTGCCCCTCGCGTCCAGCACGTAGGATGAGGCCGAGCCCGCGGCTTCGGACACGAACAGCTCGTGGCGATGGCCGAAGGCGAACCCGAACGGCGTGGCGCCGGCGGAGGCCGTCGTGGTCGGCCCGCTCGCCACGCCGTTGGCGTCCACGGCGTACAGGTCGAGCCGATTGGTGTTCTTCTCGGTGACGACGAGGCTGTTGCCGTCGGGGCTGAACTGCACCTCGGCCGGCCCCACGTTCGAGCCTGAGAGGGCCAGGGTGGCGCCGGCGATCGGCGTGAGCGCGCCGCTCGATCCCACCGCGAAGCCCGAGATGTTGCCGTCACCGCCCGCGTTCAGCACGTACAGCACGTTGCCGTGCACGGTCAGACTGATGGGCAGCGTGCCGCCCGACGCGGTGCGGCTGGCGAGGGCCAGCCCCGCCGGGCCGATGTCGAAGACGGAGACGTCGTTCGAGCCGGCGTTGACGGCAAAGAGTCGGCGTCCGTCGTCGCTCAGGGCCACGGCGCCCTGCGAGCCCAGCCCGGCGCCGGTCCCCGTTCCGCCCGTCGCGATAGTGCCGGCCGCCGTGAGGGTGCCGTCGGCGGCACGATTGAAGACGGCGACCGCGTTGCCCGCCACCTGGTTGGTGAGCGTGTAGACGGCGCGCTGACCGTCCGGGACGGCGTCGACACGCTGCGCCGCGAGCGACGTCTCAAACGACGCGCCCGGGTTGGTGACGCTGCGGTTCTGGTCGCACGCGGCGAGCGCCGCGGCGGCAAGTGCGAGGAGAGCGAGGTGCTTGGTCATGGAGCGAAACCTCCCGAGAGTTGTGGGATGCGATCGTCGTGCTCGGGAAGTAACGCTCGGGTCCGGCACAGCGGATGCCCCCCAGAGCGGTATGAGAGACTTCTCATACTTGTCTCACGGGAACCCCTGCAGCCCAAATATGGTTGCATATACACATGTCTACCTTCGCGACGAGGACTGCCCCATGACCGCATCGACCATGACCGCTCCGCGCTTCCCCCGAGCCGCCGGCGTGGCCGTCACGACCTGGCTCGCCCTGGCCCTCGTGGCGGGCGCCACCGGGTTCCTGGCTCAGCTCCCGTTCCCCGGTCCGCAGCTCATCATTCTCGCCCTCCTCGCCGGGACACTGGTGGCGGTCAGCACCGTGCCCGCACTGCGCGCCTGGATCGACGCGCTCCCGCTCCGGGTCCTGGTCGGCATCAACGCCGTGCGCCTTGTCGGCATCACGTTTCTGGTACTCGCCGCGCGGGGTGAGATCGCGCCCGTGTTTGCGGCCCGGGCCGGTTGGGGCGACATCGCCACGGCCGTGCTCGCGCTGGTCCTCGTCGCCGCCGGCGAGCCCCGCACGCCGCTCGGCCGCGGCCTCACGCACGCCTGGAACGCGTTCGGCCTGCTCGACCTGGTGGTCGCGGTCGCCACGGCAACGGCCGTGACGCTGCGCGGCGCCATCCCGGGCATCACCCCGGTGTTGTCGTTCCCGCTCGTCGTCGTGCCGACGTTCTTCGTCCCGGTTCTGCTGGCAAACCACGTGGTCATTTTCCGCCGCCTGCGTGGCGCGGGCCGCGCACCTCATGAAGCCTGAGTCGTTGCCCGCCCTCGGGTGCGCCTGCGCGAGCGTGCGGCGTGCGGCGCGCGCGGTCACGCGGCTGTACGACGAGGCGCTCCGGGGCGCGGGGCTCCGAATCACGCAGTTCACGCTGCTCCAAGCTCTCGAGCGTACGGGAACGAGCCCCCAAGGGGCCCTCGGGGAGTTGCTGGCGCTCGATCCCACGACGCTCAGCCGTACGCTCCGCCCGCTGGCAGACGCGGGCTGGATCCGCGCCGCCCGAGGACCGGACCGCCGTGAGGTCTGCTGGACCCTCACGCCCGCCGGTCGGCGGCGGCTGGCGCGCGCGCGCCCCGCGTGGGCACGGGCGCAGGCGCGGCTCCGCACCGAGCTGCCACCCAAACACTGGGCGTTGTTGATTGAGGATCTCGCGGCCGTCGCGGCGGCGGCCGGGCGCGCTTAGGCCGCTCCCACCCCCTGCACTTCCAAGCCCATTTCCTCGAGGAAGCTGCTCCCCCCCGCATCCATCCCGAACCGCCGCTCGACCCGCGTCAGCACCAGTCGCTCGCGCGCCCGCGTCATCCCGACATACAACAGCCGCCGGGCTTCCTGGATCTCGCCCTGGCGCTGCTCCGTCGACTCGCGATAACCGGGGATTTGGTAATCCTCCACGCCCACGATGTATACGCGCGAGAACTCCAAGCCCTTGGTGGAGTGCAGCGTGAGGAGGTTGACGCGATCGGGCGCGACCTCGATGCCGTCCGACGTGGACAGCGCCACGCGCTCGAGCAGCCGGTCGATGCTGTCCGCGAGCGTCCCTGAAGCATCGCCATCCATCAGCGCCCGCAGGCGGGCCACGGCGGCGGGATAGCGCTGCGCCGGATCGGGCTCGGCCCGGAGACGCGTCATGAGCGCGCGCCCGCCCAGCCGCTCGATCACCGCGTCGACGGCAGGTGCCTCGACGGCACCGGTGCGGTCGCGCTCCATCTCGTAGAACGCCAGCGCATCACTGTATCGCCCCAGCGTGTAGAACTTCGCGAGCTGGAACAACATGTCCCGCTCCCGGCCGTGTCCTTTAGGGGTCCCCGCTCCCTGCTCCGTGCGGGGCTCGAGTGCGAGCGCTAATCCCAGGTAGTCGAGCACGTTCACCAGTACCGCCTTGCGCGCCCGAATGCCGCGCTGCCGCTCGAGCTCGCGATACACCTGTGCCAGTGTGACGGCGTCGTCCAAGGCATGATGCGCTCGCCCGGCGTGGATGCCGAAGCGCAGCGCCAGGTCCTCGAGCTTGGCGCTGTCGCGTGACAGCGAGCGCACCAGCGGCAGCGTGTCGTAGAACACGAGGCCGTCCACGCCGTCCCGTCCGGCCGCGAGCCGGCGCAGCACGGGAATGTCGAACTGCTGGCCGTTGTGCGCGATGAGGATGTCGTCGCCGATGAACGCTCGAAACTCGGGCCACACCTCGGCAAACGAGCGGGCGTCCCGCACGTCGCGGTCGGTGTAGCCGTGGATCGCCGTCGCCCCGGGGGTGATCGGCCGGTACGGCTGGACCAGCGTATGAAATCGGTCCGTGATTTCGCCGCCTACCACGCGCACCGCCCCAACCTCCACAACCTCGCACACCTCCACGTCCTTGTCTGTGGTTTCCAAGTCGAACGTGACGTAGCGCTCGAGTGCGGTGTCGAGCTCCCTGGCGTGCAGCAGCTGGAGCGCCTTGAACAGGGTGAGCGCGAGCCCGTGAGGGCCCGCGTCGGCGCCTGTTACAACCGCCTCGTCCTCCACAACCTCCACATCGTCCGCTGGCGCGGTTGTGGAGGGGATGAAGCTCGTCGAGGACCGCACGCGGTGTAGGCCGGCGGCCACCAACATTCCCCGCAACGCGATCTCGAGGCCGCCCTGCGACGCGATCGCGATGCCGCGCTCGCCCGCCATCGCCTGCTCGAGCCGTTGGGCGAGTCGTACGGCCTCGGGGTGGTCCGCCGGATCGGTGAGCTCGTCGTGCCGCTCCTCCAACGCGTTGCGGTACGGCCCCACGCTCTGCGACAGGATCTCATCGACCAGCGGCAGCAGCGCGCGGTGCGACCGGCTCAGGGCGCGGAGGTTCTCGACTTGATAGACCAGGCGCCACAGCTTCTTCGTGTCGGGGTGCTGCGACGGCCGGCGCCGGGCGAGCGCGCGTACGGTCGCGAGAAACTCGTCGGCAGGGGATGAGGCGGACGTTGCGGCCATCACTTCCTGGAGGAAGTGCGGCGACAGCACGCAGCGCGCGAACGCCTCGAGCGCCACGGGGTCGCTCGGGTCGCGCACGATCCGCAGCGCGGCGATCACGTACTTGATGACGTCGTCCTCGACCAGCGAGCGCCCGCGCGCCAGCCGGCAGGGAATGCCCGCACGGACGAGCCGCCCCTCGACGTACTCGCCGATCCTGTGCCTGCGGTAGAGAATGGCGTAATCGCCCCATCCCAAACGCGCCGCCGCGCCGTCGTTCCGGAGATCCTCGAGCAGCCAGGAGGCTTCCTCTGCTTCGTCGCGGAACGCGTACGCGGCCACCTCGTACGGCGACTCCTGCTCTGCGCTGAGTTGCTTCTCGAAGAGCTGCGGATTCTGGGCGAGCACGCGCCGCGCGGTCTCGAAGATCTGGCGCGAGCAGCGACAGTTCTTATCCAGCACGATCGGCCGCTCGATCCCGTAATCGCGCCCGAACCGCACGAGGACGTACGGATCCGCCCCCGTCCAGGTGAAGATCGACTGTTCGTCATCCCCGACCGCGAAGAAGTTGTCGTGCGGCGCCGCCAGGCGCTTCAGGAGGTCGTACTGGACCGCGTTCACGTCCTGGAACTCGTCCACCAGGAGGTAGTCCCAGCGCGCCGCGATCGCATCGGCGACGTCCCCACGCGTGCGCACCAGCTCCGCGGCCTTGGCGACGAGGTCGTCGAAGTCCAGCATGTTGCGGTGCGCCAACCAGGCGGTGTACTCGCGGTACAGCCGCGCCTCGTCGGCGGTCAGATCGTACGCCTGGACCCGGTGGCGGCTGAAGCGATTCAACAGGGGGCCGCGCTGCTCGAGCGGCACGTGCAGCCGGCCCAGGATGACCTTCTGGTACTGCTCGTCGGCTACCCCGAACCCCTGCCGCAGGCCCGCCGCCTCGGTGTACTGGCGCAGCAGAGCCAGGCACAGCGCGTGGATCGTGCCCCGCGTGATGCCGTCTGCGCGGTCTCGCAGCGTGTGCTTCAGCCGAACCGCAATCTCCTCCGCCGCCCGGTTCGTGAACGTCACGGCGCAGATGCGCTCCGGCGCGATGCCGAGCGTGGCGATGAGGTGGTTGATGCGGGCGATGAGGCAGAACGTCTTTCCCGCGCCGGGTCCCGCCACGACCAGGACGGGGCCGAGGGGAGCTTCGATGGCGAGGCGCTGCTGGGGCAGGGGGTCGAACTCCATGCCGGAAATCTAGGCCTCCGCGGCCGACTTCTGAAACAACCTTTTTCGAGGTCCCGTCGTCTAACCGGGAAACCTCCGACCAGGCTACTCATGCTCACGGGCTTGCCGCTCCTCGTCGCCGTCACGCTCGCCAGTCAGGGCGCCGATCCTCAGCGGCCTGGCCCGCCCCCGCCCCACCCGACCAGCGTCGCGGCCGCCCGCGCGGCCCAGCCACCCGTCATCGACGGGCGCGACGACGATGTGGTCTGGCGGGATGCCCAACCCATTACCGGCTTCCAAGAATGGCGCCCCAGCGAGGGCGGACCGCCCAAGCTCCCGACCGAGGCGAAAGTCGCCTACGACGCAGGCGCCCTGTACGTGTTCGTGCGCGCCTTCGATCCGCACCCCGACAGCATCATCACCGTGCTTGCCCGGCGCGACTATTTCACCCCCTCCGACATGATCTGGCTGTTCCTCGACTCGTATCACGATCGCCGCACCGGGTACGAGTTCGGCGTCAATCCCTCGGGCGTGAAGCTGGACGCGCAGATCTACAACGACGGCAATGAGGACTTCGCCTGGGACGCGGTGTGGGAGGTCGCGACCCGCGTCGATTCCCTGGGCTGGACCGCCGAGTTCCGGATCCCGCTGTCGCAGCTCCGCTACGGGCGGGAGCGCAGCCACACGTTCGGCCTGACGGTCGACCGGGACCTGTACCGCTACTCCCAGCGGGTGAGCTGGCCGCTGTTCCGCCAGTCGAAGGCCGGGTTCGTATCACAGTTCGGCGAGATCACGGGGCTGGATGACCTCGAGGCGCCGCGCCGGCTCGAGGTCGCCCCGTACATGGTGACCAAGAACGTGTCAGAGTTCACCAGCACGGGACTAGGGCGGACGCAAGACGTGGCGGCCGGCGGCGATCTGAAGTACCGCGTCGCCTCGAACCTCACGCTCGACGCCACCTTCAACCCCGACTTCGGGCAGGTGGAGGCCGACCCCGGTGTGCTGAACTTGAGCGCCTTCGAGACCTTCTTCTCAGAGCGCCGCCCGTTCTTCGTCGCCGGGCGCGGCCTGTTCCAGTTCGACGTCAACTGCAACGACGTGAACTGCAACAGCGAGGGGCTGGTCTACAGCCGGCGCATCGGGCGCGCGCCCCAGCTGGCGGGCACCTACTCGGATACCACCTCGCCCGCCTTCACGCGCATCCTCGGCGCGGGCAAGCTCACCGGGCGGCTGCCGGGCGGCCTCACGATCGGCGCGCTCGACGCCGTGACGCAGCACGTGACGGGCGTGGGGGGCGTGACGATCGAGCCGACCACCAACTACGGCGTGCTGCGGCTGCGCCAGGACCTGCGCGGCGGCGAGAGCAGCGTCGGCGCCATCCTCACCGCCGTGAACCGCGACAACGACTCCTTCACCTCACCCTACCTGCGCCGCAGCGCCTATGTGGGGGCGGCGGATTTCCGCCATCGTTTCCGCGGCGGCCGCTACGAGATCGCGGGCTCGGTCGACCTGAGCCGGGTGGCGGGGAGCGCTCAGGCCATTGCCGCCACGCAACGCGACGCGGTGCATTACTACCAGCGTCCCGACGCGGGGCTCCCATACGACACGACGCGCACGTCGCTTGGCGGCAACGCCGAGGAGCTGCAATTCAGCAAGGTGGGCGGCGCGCACCTCCTGGGGCAGACCAGCTATCAGCGGCGCTCCGCCGGCTTCGAGATCAACGACCTGGGCTACCTGCAGCGCGCGGACCAGCAATCGTGGAATACCTGGGTCGGCTACTTCGACCGCCACACGCGCCGCCTGTACCAGCGGTTTCAGTGGAATTTCAACTGGTGGCAATACTGGACCACCGCGGGCCTGCCCGAAGAGCGGGCGTTCAATACCAACACGCACACCACGTTCCGCAACACCTGGTCGTTCCATGCGGGCGGCACCATCGGTCAGCTGGGCGAGACGTACTGTTACTCGTGCTCCCGCGGCGGACCCGTCGTCCGGCAGGATCCGTACCTCGCGCCGTGGGCCGGCCTGAACGGCGACGACCGCAAGGCGATCGTGCCGTATTTCTGGGTCAACTACTGGCGCGGGGACGGCGGGCGCTCGCACAGCCTCAACCTCATGCCCGAGGTCGATTTCAAGCTGGCGTCGCGCGTCACGGCGGCGATCATCCCCAACTACACCCGCACCAGCAACGACGTGCAGCCGCTCGGGCAGCACGACACCCGCTACGTGTTCGCTCACCTCGAGCAGAAGCAGCTCGGCGTGACCATGCGCTTCACGTACCCGTTCACGGCCAGCGCGACGCTGCAGGTATACGCCCAGCCGTTCGTCTCGAAGGGGACCTACAGCAACGTGCGCCAGCTGTCCGCCACGCCGCGCGCCGCAGACTTCGCGAGTCGCTACGTGCCGGACCCGGTCCTCGCCGACAACCCCGGCGGATTCAACTTCAAGCAGTTCCGCTCAAACGTCGTGTTCCGCTGGGAGTACCGGCCCGGCTCGACGCTGTTCGTGGTGTGGAGTCAGGGGCGCCAGGGATCCACTGATGTCGCGGGCACGCGTGGCTTTGGCGGTGACATCGGCGATCTGTTCACCCTCCGGCCCGACAACAGCTTCCTGGTGAAGCTGTCGTACTGGCTCAATCGCTAGACGACGGATCGTCAGCGGTACGCCGCGGCCTGAATGCGGTACAGCTCGGCGTAGTGCCCGCCCTTCGTCATGAGCGCTTCGTGCGTGCCCGACTCGATCAGGCGCGAGCCGCGCAGCACCACGATGAAGTCCGCCATGCGCACCGTGCTGAACCGGTGGGACACGAGGATGGTGATCCGGTCGTCCGATCGCCGGGCTGCCGCTGCATAGCGCTCGAACAGCGCGTGCTCGGTTTCGGCGTCGAGCGCCGCGGTGGGCTCGTCCAGCACGAGCACCAGCGGGCGCTCGCGCATGAATCCGCGGGCGAGCGCGAGCTTCTGCCACTGCCCGAAGCTGAGCTCCACGCCCTCGGGCCACGTGGCGCCGAGCTGCGTCTCGTCGCCGGCGACGAGCTGTTGCACGACGTCGCTGGCGCCGGCCCGGTCGACCGCTGCCGCCACCGCCGCCCGGTCGTCCAGCCGCGGCAGGTCCCCCACGCCCACGGCGTGACGCACCCGAAGCTCGAACCGGAAGAAGTCCTGAAACGCTCCCGAGAGTCGCGACCGCCACGTGTCGGGCGACATGCGCGCCAGTTCCGCGCCGTCGACGAGGATGCGCCCTTTGGTCGGCTGATACAGCCGGCACAGCAGCTTCACCAGCGTCGTCTTGCCGGCGCCGTTCTCCCCCACAATGGCGACCACCGAGCCCGGCGCCAGCCGGATGTCGACGTCGTCGAGCACCAGCCGGTCCGTGCCGGGATAGGCGAAGGACACGTGCTCGAAGCGGATACCTTCGCCCAGTCGCTCGGGCGCGGGGAGGTCGGCGCCGCGGGACTGTGCGGCGGCGTAGTCCTCCAGCCAGGCCAGGCGTTTCGAGCCCTCGAGCCAGATGCCACGCAGGAATCCGATCTCGCCCACGGTGCCGCCGATGTAGGCCGAGAGGCGTGAGCCCGCCGCGAGCACCAGCAGCACCTCGCCGGGCGGTGCCGCGAGCACCGACGCCACGAACACGACGGCTCCCACGTACGCCGCGCCGAAGACTGCCCACGCGAGGGCGTGCCACGCTGCGCTGCGCCTGCGGGCACGGGCCACGGGTTCGTACCAGCGCTCCCAGGCGGCGCGACGCTGCGCCACGAGCCGGGCGCCGATGCGTGTCACCCGTACCTCCTTGCCGGGCGGCGCGGTGGTGGCGACGTCGAACAGGTGCCGCGCCAGGCGATTGGCCGACGCACCCCGCTCTTCCGCCGCTCGCTCGACCCCCGGCCGCCAGGTCGACGTCAACACAGTGGGCAGCGCGAAGGCGGCGAGCAGCACCAGCGCCGGGTGGATCGACATCAGCAGCGCGACCGTCACGCCGAGGCGGAGGATCCACCCGCAGGTGGTGAACAGCGACATGTACATGTGGTCGAGCACGAACACCTGGTTGCGCAGCATCGCGAGGCGATCGAGGTACGCGGGGCGCTCGTGATGCTCGACCGTCGCGACCGACGCCTGCAGCCACGCCACGTGCGACTCGAGGGCCACCGTCAACAAGTCGCGAAATCGACGCTGGGTGCGCTCGCTGATTACTCGGAGGAACCACGTGGCGGCTGTCGACACGCCCAGTCCCACGGCGGCGGTCGTCACCAGCCTCGGCCTGCCGCCCAGCACACCGTCGGCCAGCAGCTTGAACCACAGCGCCAGCAGCGCATCCGGCAGCGCCGCCAACAGCGATAAGCCGAACGCCACGGTCAAGAGCAACGGCTCGGCCTCGTAGCCGCGCTTGAGCGCGCGCCACATGGCGGGCAGCGCGGGGGGCAGGTCGTCAGTCGAGGACATCGAGGCTCGCTCCCGGCTCGCCGTCGTCGCCGAACCGCGACGCCTGCAGCTGGAACATCGTGCGATAGCGGCCGCCGGCCGACATCAGCTGGTCGTGCGTGCCGAGCTCGACCACCCTGCCGTGCTCCAGCACGCAGATGCGGTCGGCGTGGCGCACGGTCGAGAAGCGGTGCGAGATGAGGATCGTCGTGGTCTGCCGCGTCGCCGCCAGGATGCGGTCGAAGATCTCGGCCTCACCGCGAACGTCGAGCTGGGCGGTCGGCTCGTCGAGCAGCACCAAGCCGGCGCCGAGCCGCACGGCGCACAGTGCGCGGGCCAGCGCGATCCGCTGCCACTGTCCGCCGGACAGGTCCGTGCCGCCAGGGTAGGCGCGGGCCAGCACCGTGTCGAGACCGGCGAGGCCGGCTGCACCGGCCTCCGCCAGGGCCCACTCGATTGCATCGTCCGGGGCGCCGGCCGGAGCCACGTTGTCCCGCAGCGGCAACTCGAAGCGGACGAAGTCCTGAAATACGGCGGTCAGCCGTGACCGCCAGGCGTCCACGTCCAGGGTGCGGAGGTCGACGCCGTCCACTTCGATCGCGCCGTCCTGGGGGTCGTACAGCCGGCACAGCAGCTTCGCGAGGGTGGTCTTGCCGGCGCCGTTCTGGCCGACGATCGCGACCGACGAGCCGGCGGGAATTGACAGGTCGAACCCCGCGAGCACCGGCTGGCCCGAGGTCGGGTAGGCGAACGTGACGTGGCGGAACCGGATCTCGCGCGCGGGCATCCGCGCGGCGGGTCGCTCGCCCCGGACCAGCGCGCCTGCCGCAGCCATGGCGTCCCGCAGGCGCAACACCGCGGCCGCGGGCGCCGCGGCACTGTCGAGCGCCCACGATAGTCCGCCGAACGCGATCATGCTGGTGCTCACGGCGGCGCTCGCGAACGTGACCAGCCGGTCGAGCCCGAGCTGGCCGCCGCTCGCGGCGGCGGCGAGCGACCAGAACACCACGACATTGGCGGCGAGCACGAGCAGCAGGCTCCAGATCACCGGACGCTCGCGCAGCCGCGTGGCCTGCCAGCGCAGCTCGAACAGACGGCGGCGGCGCGATCGGAACCGCTCGATGACCCAGTCGGCCAGCCCGAACAACCGCACTTCTTTGGCGGGCGCCGGTTCCACCGCGAGCCGGTACGCGTAGTCCGCGTGGCGCTGTGCCTCGCGTACCTCCGCCGTCTCCCGGTCGCGCCAGACGGCGCTCTCGCGCAGCAGCCAGTGCGTGGCGGCCCACGCACCCGCCAGCAACAGCGGCGCCCACCACGCGTAGGCCGCGAGCACGACCGCCGAGGCGAGACCGCCCACCAGCTCCACCAACCCGGCGGCGATGAAGTCCATCGAGATGAAAATCGGCGGGCCGGTGATGCCGAGATCAAAGTCCCGGGCCATCGTGAGGTCGCTCGTGAGCCCGGGGTTCTCGAGGTGGCCCATGCCGGGCGGGGCGACGCAGGCGGTGGTGAGCCGGTCGTACAGCCACGCCGCGGTGCGGCTGCCGAGATTGGCGCCGACGGCGTGGTGAATCGGCGAGAGGACCTGCAGCAGGACGAACACGACGCCGACCAGCCCCAGCGGCGCCGCCAGCTCGTCGCCCCGCTGGACCGCTCCCACGAGGCGCCCCATGGCGATCGCGAACAGCGCGGGTAGCAGGCCGCGCAGCACGAGCAGGGTCCACCACGCCGCCGCCAGCGCGCGGTCGGCTTGGGGCAGCACGCCCGCGAACTTCCACTCGTTACGCGCGCGCAGGCGCTCGATCACCGGTCTCACTCTCCGGCTAGGGCTACGTGGCTCGGGTGCTCAAGGCCAGACAGTATACCGCCGTGCGGCTCGGTGGAAGCCGCGCTCTCTCGCTCCTTGTTCGGCAGCGTGCTAGACTCCCTCTCCCGACATCGCTCCCGGAGCTCCACATGGCCGCCAAGCCGCGCAACCGGAAACGACAACCAGCGGATCCCCAGCGCGGGTTGCGAGACCACGTGGGCGAGCTGCTGCGCGGCGGGCACGCCCACCTGGTGTTCAAGGATGCGATCGCCGACTGGCCGATCGCACTTCGGGGCACGAAGCCGGCGGGACAGCCGTTCACCCCCTGGCGCCTGCTCGAGCACATCCGGATCACGCAGTGGGATATCGTCGAGTTCACCAACAGCGCGCAGCACGTGTCCCCGGAATGGCCGGCGGGCTACTGGCCGTCCACCGACGGGCCGCCCGATGACACCGCCTGGGACAAGAGCGTCGCGCAGGTGGAACGGGACCGCCGGACGATGGAGCGCCTCGTGAGCGACGCCACCACCGACCTGTTCGCCCGCATCCCGCACGGCACGGGGCAAACCGTGCTGCGCGAAGCGCTGCTCCTCGCCGACCACACCGCGTATCACGTGGGGCAGCTGGTGCTGTTGCGGCGCCTGCTGGGCGCGTACCGCGAAGGCTAGGTCAGTGACACGTGCCGCTCCCTGAGTCGGTGGCAGTCTGGCCTGCCTCGGGGATGAACTGCCACGCGTAGGAGCCGTCGGCCAGCGTGAGCTTCAACACGCCAGACACGTAGCTGATCTGCACTTCGCTGTTGGGGATGATGAGCGTGTTCGGCAAGTCGAAGCCCTCACCACCCGTGCCCACGATGATCTCGCGAATCCCGTTGACGGGGTCCGCTACGCCGCCTGGCGTCTGAGGAGCAAACCGCTCGTAGTCGCGCATGTGCGCATTGATGATCAGCTCGGCTCGGGCGGCGTAGAGATCGTCCCAGAACGGTTTGACGGACGTCGTGGGATAAAACGCGCGCCTTGAGCCACTGCTCCTGCGGTGAGCCCGCGGCGGAGGAGACAAAGGCGTTGCTGCTGTTCAACACGATGATGTGCCAGGCTCCGAGGTCGTAGCTGTAGTAGCCCAGCCCCGGGGGGCCCGCGGCCGCTCCGAAATAGTTGAAGTAGCCGACGGCGGTCGCGCTCGAGTCGTACTCGTGGTTGCCGAGCGACGGGCGGGTGCGGGACTTGTGGCGGCCCCAGCTGGGATCGTAGCAGCTCGTGTAATTCGCCGGTGTCCCGTAGAGGCGGGCGTTATCGCCCAGCGTGAACACGGTGCCGGGGATGGCGTCCAAGAGAGCTGCCGTGGCTTCGTCACCCGTACGGTCACAGCGCGCGATGTTGCCCGCGCCGACCAGCGTTGCGGCCGCGGGGACGCTCGAGACCGTCACGACCTTGCTGCCTGCACCGGCCGCGCCGTCCTTGTCGGTCACCGTGACGCGCAGCACGTTCGTGCCCGCGGCGGCGTACGTGTGCGCCGCGCCGATGGGGCTGGACTGGCTCGTGACGCTGCCGGTGGTCGCGGGCGAGCCGTCGCCCCAATCGACCGCATACGCCCAGGGGGCGTCTTTCACGCCCGCATCCCCGAAGCTGGCGCTCAGCGCGAAGGTGCTGCCTGCCGTGGTCGTTTGATTGGCGCCCGGGTTCACCGTGGGCGCCACGTTCGCGATGGACGCGGTGGTCGTGACCAGCGCGCTCGGCGCCCCGCGCGCGTCGGTGACGGTGAGCGTCACGCCGTAGGTGCCATTGTCGGCATACGCGTGACTCGGCTTGATGCCGGTGCCGCTGCTGCCGTCGCCGAAGCTCCAGCTGTAAGTGAGCGCGTCTCCGTCCGGGTCCGTGGAGCCGCCGCCGTCGAAGGCGAGGGCCGTGCCCTCGCTGCCGGAGTAGGGCCCTGCCGGTCCAGCTGTGGGCGGGTGATTCACGGTAGCCGTGACGGTCGCCGTGACCTGCCCCGCGCCCGTGCCGCCATCCTTGTCCGTCACGCTGATACGCACCGTGTTCGTGCCCGCCGCAGCGTAGGTGTGCGCGGCCGTGATCGGATTCGACTGGCTGGTCGTGCTACCGGTCGTCTGGGGCGAGCCGTCGCCCCAATCGATCGCGTACGCCCAGGGCGCATCGTTCAGGCCGGGATCGCCGAAGGTGGCGCTGAGCGCGAAACTGCCTCCGAGCGTGATGGTCTGGTTGGCTCCGGGGTTCACGGCGGGCGTGACGTTCGCGATGGTCGCCGTGGTCGTGACCGGCGCGCTCGTCGCCCCGCGCGCGTCGGTGACGGTGAGCGCGACGGTGTAGGTGCCGTTGTCGGCGTAGGTGTGACTCGGCTTGACCCCGGTGCCCGTGCTCGCGTCGCCGAAATCCCAGGCATAGCTCAGCGCGTCGCCGTCCGGATCTGACGAACCACTGGCGTCGAAGCTCGCGGCGGCGCCCTCGCTGCCGGAGTACGGTCCCCCAGCGGCCGCGGTGGGTAGGTGATTCACGGCGCCGACGGCGTCATGGCATATGCCGCTCCCCGCATCCGTGAACGTCTTGCCGGCGACGGGGATGAACTTCCAGTCGTAGCCCGTGGCGTACAGCGTCAACTTCAGGACGCCATAAGTCTGGTCGTTCTGCACCTCGGTGTTCGCCAGGGGCGCGCCCAGGGTGAAGGTGCCCGCACCGCCCATGCCCGCGATGAATTCGCGGATACCGGCGATCGGATCGGCCACGCCGGTCGGGGTTTGCGGCCTGAAGCGCTGATAGTTGTGATCGTGGCCGGCGAGCACGAGCTCCGCGCCGGCATCGTACAGCGCCTGCCACAGCGGCTGCGTCGTGGCGTCGGCCAGGGTGCCGGAGCTGAAGAGCGGGTGATGCATATAGGCGAGCGTGCAACGCTTCGTGCTCGCGGCGAGATCGGCGCGCAGCCACTGTTCCTGAGGCGAGCCCGCGGACTTCGCGATGTTGCTGTTGAGGGCGATGATGTGCCAGTCGCCCAGGTCGTAGCTGTAGTAGCCCTTCGCGGGATCGCCCGCCGCCGAGCCGAAATAGCCGAAGTACCCCGCCGCGCCGGCCGTGCTGTACTCGTGGTTGCCGGGGACCGGCCGGGTGCGCGCCTTGTGCCGGCCCCACGTGGGGTCGTAGCAGTTGGCGTAATCGGTGCTCGACCCGCCGGGATAGGCGTTGTCGCCCGCCAGGAACACGGTGCCGGGGATCGTGTCGAGCAGGTTTGCGGTGAGGGAGTCGCCGTTCCGGGTGCAGTCTGCGATGTCGCCGGCGCCGACTAGCACCACGCCGCCGAGCGCGATGACCTGCACTGCGAGCGAATCCGCGCCGGACCTCGCCAGGTTGTTCGTGACCGTGACGCGCACGCTGTCCAGGCCGAGGCCTGAGTAGACGTGCGAGGCCGTGATCGGTGTAGTGGCGCTCGAGACGATCCCGTTGCTCGAGCTGCCGTCGCCCCAGCTGATCGTGTACGCCCATGGGGTAGCGTTCGCTCCGGCGTCGCTGAACCCGACTGCGAGCTGGAGCGCGTCACCCGGATGGGTCGTGAGATCGGGGCCGCCGTTCACGGATGGCGTCGGGGGAGGCGGAGGGGGCGGTGGGGGCGGTGGGGGCGGGAGTGGTGCCGTCGAGTTGTGGCATGTGCCTTTGCCCGCATCCGTGGCCGTCTTGCCTGCCACGGGGATGAACTGCCAGCTGTACGTCCCGTCTTCCAGCGTGAGCCGCAGCACGCCGTTCACGCCGGTGATGCGCACCTCGCTGTTGGCGATCGGTGTGCCGAACGCGTAGGCACCCGCCCCGCCGCCGGTGCCGACCACGAACTCACGAATTCCGCGGGTCTGGTCGAGGGCGCCGCCGGGCGTCTGCGGCGCGAACCGCTCGTAGTTGTGCTCGTGCCCCGAGAGCACGATGTCCGCCCCGGCGTCGTACAGCGCCTGCCACAGCGGCTGCGTCTGCGGCATGCTGCCGTGGGTGCTGCCGGAGCTGAACCGTGGGTAGTGCCAGTAAGCGAGGGTACAGTGCTGCGGATGGGCGGCGAGATCGGCCCTGACCCACTGCTCCTGGGGCGAGCCGGCACTGGTAGAGGCGACGCTGTTGAGCGCCACGATGTGCCACGCGCCGAGATCGTAGCTGTAGTACCCCTTGGTCGGATCGCCCGCCGCGGCCCCGAAGTAGGTGAAGTAGTCCGCGGCGGTCGGGCTCGTGTCATACTCGTGGTTGCCGAGCGCGGGGCGCGCGCGCGCGTTGTGCCGCCCCCAGCTCGAGTTGTAACAGCCCTGGTAGTTCGCGAGCGACCCACTCGGGTAGACGTTGTCACCGAGGGTGAAGACGGTGCCGGGGATCGTGTCGAGGATGGCCGCGGTGGCTTCGTCGCCAGTGGAGCTGCACGAGGCCACGGTTCCGGCCCCGACGAGGGTGACCGGGGGCGCCAGCGTCGCGCTCGCATGGAGCGGCGGCGGCGCGGTTGCGGACTGTTGTGGTGCCTGAGATTCGCGGCACTTGGTGAACACGCCGCCGGCGAGCAGGATCGCTGCCGTGGCGCGGGCGAACGCGTGGCGCCGGGACATTCGGGCTGCCTATCTGATCGGTCCAAGTCCCTGGTCGACCGATCCAGACCGCACGAGCAGTGGCCGGAGCCCCAAAAAGCAGAACCGGCCAGGTGGGAGTCCCACTCAGCCGGTTTCGCGATTCGCTCCCCCCGGGGTATGGGCGAGCCGCACGACATCGCACCCCGAGGATCACAGCATCTGAGTTGCGTTCCAATATGCCTGCAAGACGGCAGCCCGCAAGGTCCGGACGTCTCACAGGCCGAGCCAGTAGTTGACCTTGACGAGGAAGATGTTCTCGGATGGCCCGCGGAATAGCGCACGCGCATCGTCGCCGAAATCGATCGCACCCCGCGTGAGTGAGGAGGCGTCGCTGCGGGTCCACACCAGGTAGAGCGTCGAGCCGGGCCGGTACTCCCAGCGCAGCACCGCGTTACCACGCAGCGAGCGCAGCGTGAAGCTCGGGTCTTCGATCGCGAACCGCGCCGCGGGGCCGCTCCCGTCGGGATCGATGAAAATCGAATCGCGGACTCCGAGTGCAGGGTTTCCTGGCTTGAGCGACTCGGTCCCCACGTCCACGCCGTACACTAGGCGGCGCAGCCCGCGCGGGGCGGCGAACTCCTTGTAATGCGAGTAGGCACCGCTCGCGATCAGCGGTTGCAAGAACAGCTCCAGTGTGAGGTTGGGCGAGAACGTGACGTTGAAGCGCGTGTTCATCGCGAGCGAGTTCTGCACCAGCTCGGCGAACACGTAGCGGTTGCCGTAGAACGCCGTTGCCGTGGGGTCGGCCACCGTGGTCACGTACTGAGAGCCGTTCTCATCGTGACTCACCGAGGGCCCGAGCGAGAGTGACACGTTGGACGCGGGTCGCAGCTGCACCGAGAGACTTGCTGAAGGGCTACAGTCGCCGTCGCGGTTGCAGCCCAGCTGCGCGGATCCGCTCAGCACCACGTTCTTGCGGGAATCGCTGGAGGCGTTCGTGGCCCAGAAGTCCGACCCGGGCCGGCGCAGCACCGGCCCGCCGCGGCTCAGGCGGTCGTCGAGTACGCTCGGCCGGTGGATCCAGAATGCGTTGATGTCCCAGTAGTTGTGCGGCTGGATGTAGCCGAACAGCTGCACCTGCCGGTCCGTGAGATCGCCGTCGAAATTGTACTGCTGCTGGCCGCCGGCGATGAACAACAGCTGGCGGTACCAGCGGGTAGGCTTGGTCCACTGGGGAAAAATATTCCCGCTCATCCACCAGTAGTCGGCCCGGTTGAGGAACGAGATGTCGTTGTTCTCGAATCCCGGGGTGCGCATGTTGGTGGACAATTCCCACAACAGGTGCCCGGACTCCCGGGCGAACCGTGCAAACCCGCCCAGGCCGCGCAACGCCGTGAGCGTGGCGTCGTAGGCGTCGCTCAGCAGCCCGTTCGACCCGTTCCCCCGGTCGGGGCGCTGGAAGTAGCGCGCGCTCGCCGTCTGCAGTCGCCGTAGCGCCGCGGTGTCGCCCGCCACCTGCGTGCCCGCGAGCTGTGCCATGAGGCGGTAATCCCGCTTGCCGAACCACATCTCGGTCTCGAGTCCGACCGATTCGGCGTGCCGGCTCAACCGGTCGGCCAGGAACGGGTCATCG
>WNGD01000276.1_pt1 | contig 66362 bp, 52 predicted proteins | sample 5400671 | NCBI WGS metagenome assembly WNGD01 (sample SAMN13153369, study PRJNA577476) | soil metagenome | isolation source: 40 cm soil or saprolite under grassland replicate 2 | place: USA:California | collected 2016-06-15
CTGTGCAGCAGGTCGGGGTGAATGCCGATGATGGCGCGTTCCCCCGACGGTTCGACCAGGATGACCACCTCCGACGTCGGGCCGCTGCGGACATGCACGAAACGTGTGCCGACGCCTGCCGCAGCGAGCACCTCCCGCAGGCGGGCACCGGGCTCATCGTCGCCGAGGTAACCAATCATGTGGACCGAAGCACCGGTGCTGGCCAGCGCGACCGCGGTGTTGGCGCCCGCGCCGCCCGGACGTGCTGCGACATGGCCGGCTTGCACGAACCCGCCGCTGGCCGGCAGGCAGGGCACGCGAAGCACCCGGTCCCACGCGATCGGGCCGACGACCCAGAAGTCAGCCATAGGCCGCGCGCCTCAGCTTGTGAAGACCGCTGGCCAGCCATTCCAGTTCAGCGGGATCCGGCAAGATGACGTGATCAAGCCATCCGACCGCCACCTCAGTATTCCGGCAGCCGAGAATGCCTCCCGTGATCGCGGCCACGGTGTCAGTGTCCCCACCCAGGCCGACCGCGTACCGCATCGCCCCGCCCAGGTCGTCCCCGCGCGCCGCCAGCACATGCACGACAGCGGCGAGGGTCTCGGCCGCATCCAGGGACACCCCGCCCGGGCCCGGTTGCCAGCTCCTGTCCGCCGCAGCGCGCACCGTTTGAAGCCGAACGGCTGCCGCAGAGTGCTCACCTAGCACCTGCGCGAATTCCCCAAGCGCGACCGTGATCAAGGCTCGGGCGGGACAGCCCTCCAGGGCATAGGAGGCCATGGCCGCGACAGCGCACGCCGCAGCGGCTGCGATGGGCGCACCGTGGGTTACCCGGGTCAACCGGGTGACCACATCACGGCGCCGGTCCTCGCTGCTGGCGGGGACCGCCCACCCGGCGGGCAGGATCCGCATCAGCGCCCCGTTGGTGTCCCCGCTTGTCGCGTGGACCTGACCGGTCTGGCGGTACCGCGCGACGGCAGCGCGGGTGGTCGGCCCGGCGCCGCGCATCGCAGCACGATCCTGCGACAGCTCAGCCAGGAATTCGCGTTCGCTGACCTGGCCGCCGGCAGCGACCAGGTGGCGGGCGACCAGAAGCAGCTGCGCGGTGTCGTCGGAGGTCGCGCCACGCGGCCAGCCGTCACGGGCCGGCACGGCGGTCACCTGACCCGGGTCGATCCGGTGCGGCGGCCGGCCCTCCCACGGCACACCGAGCGCGTCGCCCGCGGCGAACGCGGTCAGCCCGGCGCGGATCCGGGCAGCAGGCGGCACATCCTGGTCCGGGAACAACCGGTACAGCACGCGGAACCCGCCGGGTTCGACCGCTGCGCGCGCCTGGTCGGCATGTCTCATGGCGTCGGCGCACCGATCCTGCTGGCGCGCAATATGGGCGAGGGTGAGCTGCGCGGAGGCCACGTCGTAGGGCGTGCCGTGGCGACGAAACCCGTCGAGCGACCGTTCGGTGAGCCGAGCCGCATCATCCAGACGCTGCTGGGCGATCCGCGTGCCGGCCAGCGAGTGACTGATCTTCGCGCTGAGCAGGTGCTCCCCGAGAGCCTCAGCTGCCTGCGCGGCCTCACCCAGCGCGCGTTCGGCGTTGTCGAGCTGCCCGAGCCCGCAATAGGCTTCGCCGATCCCGTGCAGCGATTGCGCTGTTCCGCGGGCGTCTTCTGCGGCCTGGCGAATCGCTAGTGCCTGCTGCTGGCAGCGCAGCGCCGTCGCCCAGTCGCCGCTCGCTCCGCGGACCAGGGCGGTATTTTGCAGCAACCCAGCCAGGAGTTTCTGGTCCTGCTCGTGATCGGGCATAGCGGTCAGCTCGGTAAGCGCACGGTCTACCAGGTCGGCCGCAATATCCACGTTGCCGGAAAAGTACTCAATCTCGGCGAGCATGTTGTTCCACCGGCAGATCCTTGTGCGGTCTCCGTCGGCATGAGCCATGCCCAGTCCGGTGTGGGCATGCTCGCGGGCATCGCTGAAGCTGCCCCGGTACAGCTCTATCACGGCCAGCCGGCGCAACAACCCCTCCCGCATGGATCCCGCGGCCTGGCCAAGTGCGGTGCGAGCCAGATCCTCGGCCCGGGCAAACTCGCCACGGACGAACGCCAGCTCCGCCTGCACCGACGTGGCGTGTGGTGACCCGCCGGGCAGCGAGTCCAACAGTGCCTCCGCCTCGGCCCACCGGCCCAGGCCGATGTCGGCGCGGGCGATCCGGTACACGCACCGGCTGTGCCCAGTCTCGTCGACTGGCAGGTCGGCAAGCAACGTGATCATCGCGCGGCAGCGATCGTAGCGGCCCACCCCAAGGCAGCGGTCCATCACCGCCACCCACATGTCCGCAGCGCCAGCCGGATCGAGCTGCCCAGCATGATAGAGCTGCTCCAACTGCCCGGCGAAATCACCACTGGCGGCCAGATCGCGATACCGCCGCTCCAGCGTCTCATGCGCGCGGCGAATGGGCTCCGGGCGCGCGCTGGCCAGCGCACGGCGCAGGATCTGGTGCATCTTCCAGGCATGCTCGCCCGCCCGCTGGGTGCCGCGGATGCCGCCGGTGGTCGGCGCGATGAACGAGAACGCGACAAGCCGGGCGAAGTCGCTGCGCTGATGCGGGAAACCCAGCTGGTCACCGAGATAGCTGAAGGTGCTGTGGGTGAAGGACCGGCAGGCGCTCAGCGCCAGGATGCCGTACTCCACCTCGGGCGGCACCCAGGCCAGCAGCCGCCGCGCCAGCTCGCGTTCCTTGCCCGCCAGCTCCCCCGACTGGGCAAACGACCCGGGGTCGAGCGTTCCGCCGCGACGGTGGGCGGCCAGCGCCACGTCCGCGCACAGGCCAAGGAAATACGGGTGGACCTCGCCGAGACCGATCGAGGCGTACTGCGTCAGCGCGAGCCGCAGCGGCTCGCCACCGACGCCCGCCTTCTCCAGGTAGGCGAGCCCATCTCCGGTGGTCAGGTGGCCAACCGGCCAGACGTCGACGTAGGCGTCCGGGATCGCCGCGACCGGCGGGTGGGCCCACGGCGGGCGGGTCCGCCCGGCCACCACAGCCACCACCCCCGCGTCCAGCGGCAGATGGCCCAGCAGGCTGCGCAGCCACTCATCCCGCATCAAGAAATCGGCATGCACCAAAGCGGCAGGATCGGCGATCGCCTCCCCGAAGAACGCCTCGTGGGTGTCGAACAGCAGCACCACGCGGCGGTAGCGGGCGCTCTGCCCGACCGCGGCACCCAGATCGGCCGCGAACAACCGCGGCATCTGCTGGATCAGGTCCGGCTCCGGCGCCAGCGACAAGATCTCTTCAGCATCCACCCTGGGCAGCCGGCGCCGCACCTTGCGGCGGGTGAACACCTCATCCAGCCGCTTGTCCAACGCACCGAACAACTCCTGGCCCACCCGAAGCAACTGCACCGGTAACAGCGCATCCGCCAAGTCCAGCGCGATCCCCAGCTCACTGCGCGGAAACAGCTCCGGCAACCGCCGGCCCAGATCAAAACCCAGCTTGTGCAAATAGGTCACCGCGGCGAAATCAAACCGCGGCGTGGCCAGCCGGTACCGGGCCAGCTGCCGCTTCAGCATGAACAACGCAGAAAAACACTCCTGCGGCCGGTTCTCCCCCGCCGGGCGCGCACCAAAATCGATCCACGCCACCGGCACCGCCGCCGCCTTCGCGGCCCCACCCAAAGCGCCCGGCAACTCCGCCTCGGGCAGCCGCCGCAGCCGCGCCCACTCCCCCGGCGGCAGCCGCACACAACACCGCGCCTGCAAGTACCGCAACAACAGCGACTTGCCATTGCCGCCCATCCCACACAAGTACAGCAGCCGCCGCGGCGGCGGATCATCATTGACCAGCGACACGAAATGCGCGATGACCTCAAACCGGTCGCAAAACAGCTCCAGCGAACGGTCCTGCGCCACCGCAGACTGCGCCCCGCCCGTCTCGTCAAAGATCGACACCAGTGCCCCGTTCACCCCTGCGCCCGCGCGCGTCTTACAGGCTTGCATTCCGCGTCTCTCCAAACACATATCAAACGGCTAGTGCGCGCGATGGGCCATTTTGTCCCGATCCCGCACCGCGCGTGGGTCCCGCCAGATCACAGCGGCTATGCGGGAAAACACGCGCACAGGACGAGCCCGGCCCGCTATCAGGCGGGCATCGCTTTGGTGACGCCGACGCGCTGCGTAGATGGGCACCGTGGCGACGTGGGTTGCTCTCTGGCGTGCCGATACACCGGCCAGGAGACGCTACCTTCGCCGTGGGCACCCCGCGGGCGTGGTGCCATCGCTCCGCAGCTTCATTGACTCGTCTTCGCATCGCGACTAGTCACGAACGTTGTGTTCACCGGCCGATGGCCTTGATGTGACGTTCGTCACATCAAGGCCCGGCGGATGCCGCGCTCTGCCGCCTGAGTCTGCGGTCAAGGTGCGGTCAAAAATCTTGAAGCCACCTCACCGGACTGGCGAAGTGGCCTCTGACCTGCTCGTTCTTGTCGGGACGGCGGGATTTGAACCCGCGACCCCTTGACCCCCAGTCAAGTGCCCTACCAAGCTGGGCCACGTCCCGGTGCCAGAGCATGCTCCTCAACGCGACGTGCGCCTCAGCGCGCCCTGGCGTGCCCGGGACGTCCCGGTGCCAGAGCATGCTCCTCAACGCGACGTGCGCCTCAGCGCGCCCTGGCGTGCCCGGGTTAACCGGGCTCCCTTACCTTAGCGCAGCGACCCCGCAAAGCAGCGCTCGACGGCGCGGCACAGCGCGGGGCGGCGCGGCGCGGTCCGGCGAGCGCAACTCGGTGCGTCCCGGCCGCTGGGCAGACCGGCTAGCGTGGTCAGACGTGAGCACTGTGTTCAATCCCGCGTCGGCCGCCGAGAGCCTGGATCTCGATTCCTGGCGGGGCAAGCCCGCTGCGCAGCAGCCGGACTGGCGCAATGAGGCCGAACTGCGCGCGGCGGTGGACGAGCTCGCCGGGCTGCCGCCGCTGGTCTTCGCTGGCGAATGCGACCAGCTTAAAGCCCGGCTGGCTGCCGTGACGCGCGGCGAGGCGTTCGTTCTCCAGGGCGGCGACTGCGCGGAGACCTTCTCCGGCGTCACCGCGGAGGCCGTCCGGACCAAGATCAGAACTTTGCTGCAGATGGCCGTCGTGCTCACCTACGCGGCGAGCGTGCCGGTGGTCAAGATCGGCCGGATGGCGGGGCAGTTCGCCAAGCCCCGGTCGCGAGCCACCGAGTCGCGCGACGGCGTGGAGTTGCCGGTGTACAGGGGCGACGCGGTGAACCGCGTCGAGTTCTCACGGCAGGCGCGCGAGCCGGACCCACGACGGCTGATCGACGCCTACCACTACTCCGCGGCGACGCTGAACCTCTGCCGCGCCTTCACCACCGGCGGCTACGCCGACCTGCAGCAGGTACACGCGTGGAATCAGGACTTCGTCAGGGGAGACCCGTCTGGGCAGCGGTATGAGGAACTTGCCGACGAGATCGACCGGGCCCTGTCGTTCATGCATGCCTGCGGCGCCGACGCCGAGGAGTTCAGAACAGTCGAGTTCTACTCCAGCCACGAGGCGCTGATCCTCGACTACGAGCGGGCGCTGACCCGCGTCGATTCCCGCACCGGCCTGCCCTACGACATGTCCGGGCACTTCCTGTGGGTCGGTGAGCGGACCCGGGCGCTCGGCGGCGCCCACGTCGAGTTCGCCAGCCGCATCGGCAACCCGATCGGCGTCAAGATTGGCCCCACGACGGCGCCCGGCGACCTCACCGCGCTGATCAGCAAGCTCAATCCCGAGCGGGAGCCCGGCAGGCTGACCCTGATCAGCCGGATGGGCGCGGGTCGCGTCCGCACCGCGCTGCCGCCGCTGATCGAGGCCGCGAAGGCGAGCGGCGCGCCGGTCGTCTGGATCTGCGACCCCATGCACGGCAACACCTTCGAGACCGAAAGCGGCCATAAGACCCGCAGGTTCGACGACGTCCTCGACGAGGTGACCGGGTTCTTCGAGGCGCACCGCACGCTCGGCGCCCATCCCGGCGGCATCCATATCGAGTTCACCGGCGACAACGTCACCGAATGCATCGGCGGAAGCCGCCAGCTCGCGGCGGAGAACCTCACACAGCGCTATGAGACCGCCTGTGACCCGCGGCTGAACCGCAGCCAGTCGCTCGATCTCGCGTTCATGGTGGCCCGGATCTACCGCCAGGCTCGCTGAAACCATTTTTGTCCTTAACGGCTGCGCGGTGCGAACCGCCATCGGGTCTGCGGGGGGATCCCGGGGGGTCGTCCCCGGGGGAAGCACAGCCTTAACGGCTGCGCGGGGCGAACCGCCATCAGGTCTGCGGGGGGATCCCGGGGGGTCGTCCCCCCGGGCAAACACAGCCATAACGGCTGCGCTTTGTGTCACGCCAAGGCAGGTGTCACTTTACTGGCAGAGCGTCACTCTATGGCGTTCAGCCGAGCCAGGACAAGATCTTGATGCCGGGCGAGTATCTGCTCGATTGACCGTGGAATCCGCGGTAGCTCGCGAAGCATCTGGTAGAGCACGTCAATGGCGCCTCGCGCCTTGTCGTCGAACTGCTTGCGGCCCTTTTCGAGCTCCTTCTCAACGGCCGACTGGCGCCCTTTGGCCGACGCGGGTGAAAAGAAGAGCGCGTAGCCGTAGGCGAGAAACGCACCGGACAGCCGCGCACCCGCTCCATTGCCCGTCATCGGTTCTGGCGTGCTCCGATGGCTCGCGCGCCACTCATTCAGCGCCTGCTTCAACTCATCGTCGCTCAGGCCAAAAGGATCCGTCGGCGGGTCGCTCTGCAGGCCATAATCGGCGAAGAACTGGAAGTAATGCCAGATGAGAACAAAGAACCTGCCCTGGTCGATCAGCCGGGGCAACCGCTCAGTTTCATCAAGCTCGAGCGCAACTCGCTCCCATTGGACTCGGTGGACGCCGTAATCGTCGGCGCGCTCGGCGTCATACCTGGCGAGCAGCCGGAGTATCTGCAGGTTAACATCGGCTTTGAGGCTCTGCTCCCAGTAATAGAACCCATACCTCAAGGCGTCCAGCGCGACGGTCGTATTCTTCGAGCGTGCCCCGTTCCTGCTTGGTTTCAACTGCAAGAACAGACGATGCGCAAGATATACGTATCCAGTGGACCTAATGTAGGTCTCTGGCGATTGGAGGATCTCTACCGCCTCGCGGGTGATGCGGTCACGGCTTGCCTCTGGCGTGGCGGGCAGCAAAAGGGAGAGCAGGAAGGCATAAACCGACAGGTCTCGCATCGACTCCCACTCGTCGAGCTCGATATCGACGTCGACCGGGTTTCCCGCGCTCGTATGCCGCTGGATCTCGAACGTCCGGAACCTGCTCTTCAGCTCCTTGATGATATCCGGGTCCGCTATGCTCGCGGCCCTGCGTTCGAGCGCTTCGTACACGGCGTCAACACGGGCGGAATCATCATCGTCGTGCACTGTGTTCAGGAACTCAAGTACGGTGCTTGCCATGTGTTCGGCTGGAATCTCGGCAAGTACCGTGTCCAGCCTGGATCCGCCGCCTTTCTGCTTGGCACGGAGGAAATCGATCTGCTCGGCGAGGTCAACTCCGAACGAGTGGCCATTCTCAATCGCGGTATAACACAGCTCGGCGGACAGCCGGTCGCTGAACCCGCCCTTCGTCGACACCTGGCTGCACCGGGCGAGCAGTTGAGCGGCAAGCTGGTCGCTCACCGCGGCGCACTGCGCCGCCGCGAGGTGGGCGAGCAGACCGATGTGGTCTGCCTGCTTGAACTCGGTCGCGAGCAGATGAAGCCCGGACCCGGCAAGCGCCGCGTCGCGCGGGTAGACACCTGCCATGAACTGAGCCTGCCGAACCGCCATGAACGACGCCTGCTGCTCGAGGCCGAGCCGCCGCCACAGCATGGTCAGCAGCGTCATGCGGCGCTCGGTGTCGCTGATCATCGTCTGGTCCACGCTGCCGTCATCGGTCAGGAGGTCGATCGGCACGCGTATGCCGAGCGCGGTCGCGCTCTCCGTCACGACATCGGCTAGCTCCGCCAGCTCGCCGCTTTGCTCGGTCTCCGCCATCAACCCGGACCCCTGCCAGCGAGCCAACAACAACACGCCCGCCGCGAGCACAACGGTGAGCAGCTCCTCCGCCAGGCAGTCGAGCACAAGATCGACCGTTGCCGGGTCAAGGACAGCCGATCGCCGCTGCGCAGCGAGATCTGTCCCGAGAACGCAGGCCTTGACAAGGGCGTCGACCAGTGCGGCATCCAGATCAGGCGCGCTCTGCCAGCCCAGCGTCAAAGCCGCGCGGCGGTCGTCGCTCGCGAGCGTGAGCGACCAGAGCCCGAGCACGACGTTCAGGGTGTCGGTGGTCCGCCATTCCTCATCGGCGGCCGCTTCCAGGCGGGCGACGGCCTCCGCGACGATAACGGGAAGGCGGTCCCGCGCATCCTGCGCGCAGGAGGCGAACAAGGCCGTGCCCGGCCCCGCGAACGGCGCCATGCTCGCCGCCAGCCAGCCCGCCCTCGTCCGGGCGTACACCGCCGCCGACTCGGCCCGCGCGCCGGTGAGCTCATTTCGCATGAGCTCACGAACCTCACCGGTAGCGCTCGGCATCGACTGCAGGAAAAGGTCTTCCAGGTCCGGCACCGCCGAAGCCACGGCCGGCTCCCGGCGCGCGCGCGGTTCCAGGTCGAGGACGACGCTCAGTATCCGCTCATCAGCTAGGAACTCATACGCCTGCCAGGCCAGCGGACGCAGCCGCGCCCGCCGACGCCGACGCACGTTCTCGTCGTCGTCCTCGGTGAGCCGCAGCGCGCGGCCCAGCAGATCCGCGACGTCGCCGAGCAGGCACGTCCGAAGGCACGCCGCCAGGGTCTGCAGCGCGATATTGAACAGCTCATTCGTAAACGCCGGAACGTCGATCTTCTCGCTGCCAGCCAGCTCGTCGAGCTCGGCTGGCGTGGCGCTTCTCAGCAGGTGCGCCGAGATCTTCCGCAGGAATGACACGTCTGGCTTGCCGTGCAACTTGGTGTCCGACCAGTAAAGCGCCCAGAACAGATGCGCGAGTCGCGGATCCGCCAGGTCGTAGTCCCGCCACGATCGCTCAAAGACCTCACCAGATTCTGCCGCTGCCCTGAATTTACGCAGCCGGGCTTGGCCGTCAAGCTCACCAGCCAGGGTGAAGAAGGAGTCGGCCGACATCGTGGCGAGATAGTCCACTATCGTCGTCGCGGAAAGGTTTCGCCCGGGCATGAGCAGGCGCAGCACTTGAGAGCGGTATTTCCGCTCTCGGGAGAAATTGGTCCGGATGTCTGTCTCATAAAGCCAGGGATTCCCGCCGCATACCGCGTTCAGCGCGAATATGTAGAAGAAATCAAGGCGATCACCAGGACGCGCCGCCGCGGCCGACGGCCGGCGCGCTTTGTGTTCCCGGTCGAAGAGCTGGGTGACCGAGATGAGCCCGCTGTCGTCGCGCGCAATGGCTCGGACCGTGCGGAAGGCGGCCCGCTCCGGCACACCCAAGTCTTCGGCTAGCTCGCGCCGCTGAGCCGGAGAAAGGTTCTCCAGCTTGTAGAGCCTCGTGTAGCGGTAGCCGACCGGCTTCCTATCTTTCCGCGCCGGCCCATTGACGGCAAGCTCGATCGTCTTGTCTATGGCGGCATAGTAGAATATGACCCAGATTTCTGGCCGGCTTTCACTCGCTTGATGTCTCAGATAGCTTTCGAGCGTCAGCCGGGTGGTTTTGTCGAGCGCGGTGAGGTCATCGACGATGAGGCAGCGCAAACTGGCCGAACTGGCCAGCCGCGCCGCGAGATCATCGATGAAGGCCTGGTAAGCGTCGGTTGGCGCCTTGGCCTGTTCTGCGATGTCATGGGCCACCTTTGCCAGGGCGGGCGCCCGGACATCGGGTATGAGCGCCTGAGAAAGGGCCTTTCCGCACAGCGTGAGCGCCACCACGCCGGCGGAGATCACGGCAAATCTCGTGACCGAGGCCGATGAGCCCGCGTGGCTGGCAAGGCTGGTCAGCCAGGCAAGCGCGACGCCGGCCGCGATGGCCGCAGCGACCATGACCGCATAGAGCCGGGCGCCCAGTAACCGGACGGAGGTCACCAGCCCGTGCTTTTGCGCGAGGCCCGCGATGCGGCGCATCGAAATGATCTGCGCAAGCTCAGGGAAAAGGCGCGCGCCCGGTTCGCCCTTCAGGCACAGCCGGTCGACGCGCGGCGCCTCATCTTCGATCGCTCGATCCACCGCATGGGCCGACCATGACATTCCGTCGCCGGCTCCGTCGCCGCCGTCGACAGCGATGCCAAGGCAGCGGAAGCCATGGTTGGTCTCCTGCAGGTAATTGCGAACGAGGCCGCTCACCACCTCCTCGAGCGGCTCCGATGAGGCTTTCTCCGCCACAGACACACCCTGCAGCCGACGGCCGAACCTCAGGCGATCGCGTTCAAACGCATCGAGCTGATCAGGGTCGGTCATGAAGCGACGACCCGCCATACCCCCCACCTCTTCGCTCCCCCAAACTACGACACCAACGATATCGGTTGACCGTATTATGGCGCGACAGCTTGCGGCAGCCGTTAAGTAAAATGCTCGTGCGGTTTATACGGCCCTGTGCTCGATCCCGGCGAGCGCGCAGAAGACCGCCCAGTCCGCGCCGCGGTGGCCGAGGTTCATCACCATGTGGTGGGTGCCGCCGGCCCGCAGCCACTCGTTCATGCAGCGGCGGACCCCGGATGCCGGGCGAAACTGCCCGTACGGCATCTCGAGCGCCGGCAGTTTCTGTGAGTCGAGCACCTCGCCTTCTGCCACCACCATGCGAAACTTCTCGGCGCCGAGTGAGACCAGAGAGGCGAGGGTCGCGGGACCGGGCTGGATGCGGAACAGGAATGTCGGCGGGTCGGCGAGCTTGCCGATCCCGAGCGGCCGCTTGATCAGGCGCACCGGCTCGTCATGCCGCGCCACCTGCCAATTTCCCTCCCCCATGTGACTCATCAGGATCGAGTCGGACGGGAAGTCCATGGCGTACATCTCGGTGAAGTGGCCCTTTCCTGCCAGGACATGGCCCGCGTAGACCATGGTGGCGGCGAGCGCGTCGCCTTCCGCCCCGTAGCCGTAGCCCTGCGCCATGAGCGAGGACGCGGCGGCCAGGGGAAGCCGGGAGAAACGCCCATCCTCGCCGATCGCGTCGAAATGGGTGGAGTAGGCGCGGTATCCGCGCTCGGTGAGGATCCGCTCGATCGCGACCTGCATGCGCGCGTGATCCTCGCGCTCGTCGTCCGGCAGCCGCGGGTCGATCTCGAAGCGCTCGTTCTCCCAGGCGACGAGGTTGCCGATCTCGGAGTCGGTGACGTCGGCCATGGCACGCCACAGGTCGCCGGGAGCGACGAAGCTGATCTCCGGGCCGAGGGCGCGGAGCAGGGCGTTCTCGTCCACCCGGATGTCGCCCATGTCGTTCATCGCGTAACCGAACACGCCCACCTTGAGCGAGCGCCACGCGGTCACCGCAGCCGCCGCGCGCGCCCAGCGGCCCACCTCTGTCGCGAACTGCTCGTCGTGCCAGTCAGCTGTGATGACATGAAACGGCCGGCCGGCCCTGACCATGGCGTTCGCGGTGTCCTGTGCCCCGTGTATGCCCTGGTTGTAGGTCATATCCGCCATGTCCCACGCCGGGGTGACAGCCGGTTCCGGCTGGATGTTGGCCAGGCACACCGGCAGCCGGTTCTCGTTGAACAAGCGGGCCACCCGCATCGCGGGGCCGTAGGTCAGCATGATCACCAGGACACCGTCGAGGTCGGCGTTCCCGAAATCCCGCATGACCCGTTCGGCGTCGTCGCGGCTTTTCACCGGCGGGCCGACCACGAAGTCCGCCACCGCGGCCAGGCGGTCCGCCACCTCGTGGGCATAGCCGCCCTGGCGACGGGTTATACCCGGGATCATGTCGTCATAGAGCGCCTGCATGATTCCCAGCACGCCAATTCGCGGCGGTCGCCGTGATGGCTCAGGCTCAGTCATTTGCGGTGTCCCTTCTGGCCATAGACGTTGCGGTACCGCGCGTGCATCGCGTCGACGTCATCTTGCGACAGCGGCGTGATCTCGCCGAGCGCCCGGGCCAGGTGCACGGTGCGGGCGGCGTCCTCGCACATGGCCGCGGCCTTGACCGCCGCGCGGGCGTCCGGGCCGATGGTGAAGACACCGTGGCTGCGCAGCAGCACCGCGGGCGAGCGGTGACCGGACAGGGTGTCGACGACCGCCTTGCCGATCTCATCGCCGCCGATGCGGGCGAAGGGTCCGATCGGGATCTCGCCGCCGAACTCGTCGGCGATCGCGGTGATGACGCACGGAATCGCTTCGCCGCGGGCCGCCCACGCGGTCGCGTACGGGCTGTGCGTGTGCACCACGCCGCCGACGTGCGGCATCGCGCGGTACACATAGGCGTGGGAGGCGGTGTCGCTGGACGGCGCGTAATCGCCGTCGACCACCTCGCCATCCAGGGAGACCACCACCATCGAGCCTGGGGTGAGATCGTCATAGGAGACGCCGCTCGGCTTGATGACCATCAGGTCCGAGCCCGGGACCCGGGCCGACACGTTGCCGCTCGTCCAGACGACGAGCCCGTTGCGCGGCAGTTCGGCGTGCAGATCGCAGACGATGCGGCGGACCTGGTCCACAATTTCGGCAGCGGGTGCGCTCATGCGGCCATCATTCCCGCGTTAGCGTTAACATTCTGCGTCACCACGTAGTTCACGGACGCGGCGCCTATGTGTCTGTGGGCACGAATCTAGCCCTAAAGTTCCTGATGTTGTTATTGTTAGCGCTAACCTTCCTGGCACGTCAATACCGGCGATACCGACCCTCGGGGACGGAGGCGCGGGGTGATGGCTGCGCGGCGCCTCGCCAACGACGCCCCCACGGACGCGGCCAGGGACGCCGCCAAGGACGCCGCCAGGGGTGGCGCTGGCCGGGCGCCGTCGATGAGCGACGTCGCCGCGTTGGCGGGCGTGTCCCATCAGACCGTGTCACGCGTGCTCGCCGGTCATCCGAACGTGCGGCCGCGCACGCGGGCGCGTGTGCTCACAGCCGTCGCCGAACTCGGCTACCGCCCGAACACCGCAGCGCGCACGCTCGCCACAGGCAGGTCGAGGACGCTCGGCGTGGTGAGCATGAACAGCACGCTGTACGGGCCGGCGTCGACGCTGTACAGCATCGAGGCGGCGGCCAAGTTGGCCGGCTATTTCGTCACGGTCGCGAGCGTCCGCTCGTTCGACCGGACGTCGTTGCACGAGGCCACCGCGCGCCTGCTCAGCCAGGCCGTCGACGGATTAGTGATCATCGCGCCGCTCGCGTCCGCCGTGGACGCGCTGCGTGACCTGCCCACCGACACCCCGGTCGTCGCCGTTGACGGAGACCCGGCCGCGCACCCCGCCGTGGTGCGCGTCGACCAGGTCACCGGCGCGAGGATCGCCACCGAGCATCTGCTCGCTGCCGGTCATCGGACGGTGTGGCACATCGCCGGACCGCCGGACTGGCTCGACGCGCAGGGCCGCATCGCCGGCTGGCAGGACGCGCTGCGGCGGGCGCACGCCGAGGTGCCGCCGCTGCTCAACGGTGACTGGAGCGCCCGTTCCGGTTATCAGGCGGGGCAGGTCCTCGCCAGGATGCCTGACGTCACCGCCGTCTTCGCGGCGAACGATCAGATGGCGCTCGGGCTGCTCAGGGCGCTCGGCGAGCGGTGCCGCCTGGTCCCGGCCGAAGTCAGCGTCGTCGGTTTCGACGACATCCCGGAGGCGGCGTTCTACACGCCGCCCCTGACGACCGTGCGCCAGGACTTCGACGCGGTGGGAAAGCGGAGCCTGCACATGCTGGTCGAGCAGATCACCGCCGGCCCGAGCGGCACGGGGCAGGTCCTCGTCGGCACCGAACTGATCGTCCGGCAGAGCACCGGCCCGGCGCCCCGTCGCGCCTGAGCTTGCGCGCATCTGGGCTTGGATCAGCCTTAGCACATGAACGTCATCGGCACCGCATACTTCATTGCCCGGATGCTGGACGTCGCGGATGTGGACACCCGGCGGCTGTTCGCCAGCGGGCATCCGGTCGTCAGCGGGCATCCGGTCGTCAGCGGGCATCCAGCGCCTTGGCGCGGATCTCGCGAAGGCGGTGCATGACGGCGTTCTGGCCGCGGCCGAAGTAGTCATGCAGCTTCGTGTATTCGGTGTAGAGGGCCTCGTATGCGGGGTCGGGCTGGTAGACCGCCCGCTCGCAGCGGCCCATCGCCTGAGCCGCGGTGGTTACGTCCGGATATTCTCCCGCCGCGACCGCGGCGTGGATCGCGGCGCCGAGGGCGGGACCCTGCTCCGAACCGATAAGGCTTAGCGGCCGGCCGGTGACGTCGGCGTATATCTGCATGAGCAGAGCGTTGCGGAGCAGGCCGCCGGCGATGACAAGCTCGGTGACAGGCACGCCGGAGCGGTCGAACGCGTCGATGATGGTCCGGGTGCCAAACGCGGTGGACTCCAGCAGGGCGCGGTAGATCTCGGGCGGGCGGCTGCCCAGGGTCAGCCCGATGATCACGCCGGACAGGTGGTGGTCGACGAGGACGGAGCGGTTGCCGCTCCACCAGTCCAGCGCCACCAGGCCGTGCCCGCCCACGGGGGCTTCGGCGGCGAGTTCGGTCATCAGGTCGTGTACCGAGATGCCCCGCGCCGTCGCCCGCTCTGTGTAGCTGGCGGGCAAGCCGTGTGCCGCGTACCAGGCGAAGATATCCCCGACTCCGCTCTGGCCTGCCTCGTAGCCCCATATGCCTGCGATGATGCCGCCGTCGACGACGCCGCACATGCCGGGGACCTCGGCGAGCTTGGCACCGTTCATGACATGGCAGGTCGACGTGCCCATGACGAGCAACATCTGGCCTGGCGCGATCGCCTGGGCCGCGGGCGCGGTGACGTGCGCGTCCACGTTGCCCACGCACACGGCGATGCCCGGCGAAAGCCCGGTCCACGATGACGCCTGCGCGGTGAGCCCGCCGGCCCGGCTGCCGAGCGCGGAGATCGGGTGCTCGAGCTTGGCGGTGAACCCGGTGAAGCCGGGGTTCAGCTCGGCGAGGAACTCCTCCGAGGGGTACCTGCCGTCCTGCCAGATGCCCTTGTACCCGGCGGTGCAGGCGTTGCGGGTCTCGGCACCGCAGAGCTGCCAGGTGATCCAGTCGGTGCCTTCGATCCAGCGCTGTGCGCGCTGGTAGATCTCGGGGTCCTCCTCGAGCAACTGCAGGGCCTTGGCGAACTGCCACTCCGACGAGATCCTGCCGCCGTAGCGGGCAATCCACCGCTCGCCCCGGGCGTGGGCGAGATCGGTGATCCGGTCGGCCTGCGGCTGGGCGGCATGATGTTTCCACAGCTTGGGGTAGGCGTGCGGGCGCTGGCGCAGCTCGCCGATCTCGCAAAGCGGAGTGCCGTCAGCCGTGGCGGCGAGCGCGGTGCAGGCGGTGAAGTCGACTCCGATGCCCACCACCTGTTGCGGGTCGACCCCCGCCTGCGCGACCGCCTCAGGTACCGCGTGCCGCAGAACCTCGCGGTAGTCCTCAGGGTCCTGCAGCGCCCAGTCGGGCGGGAGCGGCCTGCCGGTGGCGGGCAGGGCCGTGTCGATCACGCCGTGCCGGAAGCCGTGTACCGCCGTGCCGAGTTCCGCGCCGTCGCTTACCCGGACCACCAGGGCGCGGCCGGACAGGGTGCCGAAGTCGACTCCCACCACGTAGCGTCCCGCGTTGCCAGCCTTGGCGGCGGCGCTGCCGGCGGCGGCCCTGGCGGCGTTGCCAGCCTTGGCGACGGCGCTGCCGGCGCTCTTAGCGGCGCTGGCAGCGTTGTTAGCGCTAACATCCGGTGTCACGCTGACATCTTAGGGCGTACGTCTGCTCGGCCACCGGGCAGAACGAGAGCTTTCGCCCGCCCGTCACCCTCCGTGACCGAAGCCGCCGGTGATCCTGCCACTTCTTCCCCGACCCACGAGATCATCCGCGCCCCCACGCACTTTGTACTTCAGAGTGTTGCTAAGCCAAGCCCTCCAGGCGCCATTGACAACACTGTGGAGTACAAGGAGGAATGCCGGGGGGCTGGCACGCCACAAGGGTGACTGCGGAGCGTATCCGCGCGCCCGGAAGCCAGCGCGTGGCACGGGCGGGGGCTAGCGCCGGGCGGGGGCGGAGCTAGCGCCGGGCACGGGCGGGAGGCTCGCGGCGCCGCTCGCGCAGCCGCACCGACACATGGACCGGGCTGCCGGTGAAGCCGAACTGCTCGCGCAGCTTGCGCTCAAGGAACCGGCGGTAGCCGGCCTCCAGGAAGCCGGTCGTGAACAGCACGAAGTGCGGCGGAGCGGTCCCCGGCTGGGTGGCGAACAAGATCCTTGGCGCCTTGCCGCCACGGGCGGGGGGCGGCGTCGCCGCGACGGCCTCGGACAGCCAGGCGTTGAGCCTGCCCGTCGGGACGCGGGTCTGCCAGCCCGCCAGCGCGGTGTTGAGCGCGGGCACCAAGCGGTCGGTGTGCCGGCCGGTCGCGGCGGACATGTTCACCCGAGGCGCCCAGCGGGCGGTGTGCAGTTGCCTGTCGATCTCACGTTCCAGGTACTGGCGCCGCTCCTCATCGACGAGGTCCCACTTGTTGTAGGCGATCACAAGGGCGCGCCCCGCTTCGATCACCATGGAGACGATCCGCAGGTCCTGTTCTGTGAGCGGCTGGCTCGCGTCGACCAGGACCACCGCCACCTCGGCCCGCTCGAGCGCCGCGGCGGCCCGCAGGGTGGCGTAGTAGTCGGCGCCCTGGGTCTCCTTGAACCGGCGCCGTATCCCCGCCGTGTCCACGAACCGCCACTGCGTGCCGCCGAGCGTCACCAACTCGTCCACGGGGTCGCGTGTGGTTCCCGCCACCTCGTCAACCAGCGCGCGGTCCTGCCCGGCCAGCCGGTTCAGCAGGCTGGACTTGCCCACGTTCGGCCGGCCGACAAGCGCCACCCGCCGCGGGCCCGACTCCTCGCCCAGCGGTTCCGGCGGCGCCGCGGGCAGGGCGTCGAGCACAGCGTCGAGGAGATCACCGCTGCCCCGGCCGTGCAGCGCGCTGACCGGCCACGGCTCGCCCAGGCCGAGCGACCAGAGCGCGGCCACCTCCGGCTCCGCCCTGGCGTCGTCCACCTTGTTGGCGGCCAGCACGACAGGCTTGCCCGATTTGAGCAGCACGTCGGCCACGGCGGCGTCTGTGTCGGTGGCCCCGACGGTCGCGTCCACCACGAAAAGCACGGCGTCCGCGGTTTGCGCGGCGAGCCTGGCCTGGCCGGTGACCCGCGCGGCAAGGCCGGAGGCGGCCGGCTGCCAGCCGCCGGTGTCCACCACGATGAACGCCCTGCCGCGCCAGTTCGCGTCGTAGGCCACCCGGTCCCTTGTCACCCCCGGTGTGTCCTCAACCACCGCCTGCCGCCGCCCGAGGATCCGGTTGACCAGCGTAGATTTGCCCACGTTTGGCCGGCCGACCACTGCGAGGACCGGCGTTCGCGCGTCGTCGGCCGCTGTCATGCGGATACGGCGCGCTGCTGCGCCAGCGCCACGATCTGGTCGATGACCTCGTCCAGGCCCGTCCTTGTGGTGTCGATCTCGATCGCGTCCGCCGCCTTGAGCAGCGGTGAGAGCGCGCGCGTGGAGTCCAGCCTGTCGCGGCGGGCGAGCTCCTCGCGTGTCAGCGCCACGGTCGCCGCCGGATCGGCGGCCAGGTCGGCGGCGCGGCGGGTCGCGCGGGCGGCCTCGCTCGCGGTCAGGAAGACCTTCACCTGCGCGTCCGGCGCCACCACGGTGCCGATGTCGCGGCCCTCGAGCACGATGCCGCGCTCCGCGGCAGCGGTCTCCGCGATGAGACGCCGCTGCATGGCGGTGAGCCGGGCGCGGACGGCGGGCACGGCGCTGACCGCGCTGACCGCGTTGGTCACCGCACGGCTGCGGATCGCACGGGTCACGTCGATCCCGTCCACCGTCACCGACTCGTAATCCGGGTCGGTGCTGATCTCGATCACCGGGTGGCCGACCGCTGCCCCGACCGCGTCTGGGTCGGTGACAGCGACGCCCGCTCGCAGCATCCACCAGGTCAGCGCGCGGTACAGCGCACCGGTGTCGAGGTAGCGCAGCCCGAGTGCGCGCGCCGCGCCGCGGGCCGCGCTCGACTTGCCTGACCCCGAGGGACCGTCCACCGCGATGACGAGCCCGGCATGGCCTGTTCTGGTCACGCCCGCGATGCTATCCGCATTGGCGGTTACAGGTGCACCGGCCAGCCGCGGCCGCGCAGCGCTGCGGCCAGCGTGCCTGCCGCCGCCGGGCGAACCGACAGCTCGGCCACACCGACGGGCAGCCCGGGCGAATGCTCGATGGACAGGTCCTCGATGTTGACATTGGCGTCGCTGGCCGCCTGGAACAGGCGGGTCAGCTCGCCAGGCTTGTCGGCGATCACTACCTGCACCGTGACGTAGCGCGGCGCCGGGTCGCCGCGCTTGCCCGGGATGCGCGTCACGCCGGCGGCGGCGCGGGAGAGCAGGTCGGTGACGCGTTTCGCCGACGTGTCGTCGCCGGAGGCGACCTCGCGCAGCGCCTCCGCCGCCGCGGTGAGGTCGGCGGCCGCCTCGTCGAGCAGGCTCGCCACCGGCTGGGCGTTTGCGGTCACAATCGAGGTCCAGAGCTGGGCGTCGCCCGCGGCGATCCTGGTGACGTCACGCAGGCCCTGGCCCGCCAGCCGCAGCGCGTCGTGGCGAGCCGCCGTGAGCCGCGCCGCCATGGCTGCGGACACAAGGTGCGGCAGATGCGAAACCAGGGCCACGAACCGGTCGTGCTGCTCGGCGCCGACCTCGATCGGCTCGGCGCCGCAGGCGCGCACGAGCCCGCGCACCGCGCCGAGCGCGCCGCGCGCGGTCTCGGCCAGCGGGCACAGCGCCCACGGCCGGCCGAGAAACAGGTCCGCGCGGGCGGCCGCCGGACCCGATCGCTCCCGGCCGGCCAGCGGGTGACCCGCGACGTAGCAGGCCAGATCGCAGCCAAGCGCCCGCGCTCGCGCCAAAGGAAGCACCTTCACGCTGGCGACATCGGTGTAGGCGCTGGCCAGCCCGCGCGCCTGCGCGCGGGCGAGACCGGACGCGACCGCCGCGGGCGGCATGGCGAGCACCGCGAGATCGGCCCGGCCGCCGGGCGGGCCGCCCGCGGGAAGTATGTCCCCCGCGCCCAGGTCGGCGGCGAGCCGCTCGGCGCCGGGGTCGGTGTCGGAGAGCCAGACCAGTGCCCCCTGGCCGCGCGCGGCGAGAGCCACCGAGGTGCCGATCAACCCGGTGCCGAGCACGACCACGCGCGCGCCGTCGAGGAGCGCGGCGGGCTGGCTCATTGGGCGATGTCCAGCCGGAGCGCCGTTGCGCCACGCAGGTAGACGTGATGCAGCTCCGAACGCGGCCTCGACGTATTCACGTGCATCAGCAGCCGCACGACCCGTGGCAATGCGCCGCGCACGTCGATCTCGGTGGCGCACAGCAAGGGCACCTCGTGGAAGCCGAGCTTACGAGCGGCCAGCGCCGGAAACTCGGCGTCCAGGTCGCGCGTTGCGGTGAAAATGACGCTGACCACATCGTCGGTCGTCAGATCGTTGCGGGTCATGACCTCGGTAACGAGCTCGGTTGTGCCGTCGAGAATCGACTCGTGGTCGTTCGCGGATACCTGGATGGCGCCGCGGATTGCCCACACCATCGTCCCAGGCTATCGGGCGGCTGCTCGGGTCATAGGCCGACGGCCCAGTACAGCTCGCCTGTCTCCGCGGTGGTGAGTGACCGAGCGCTCCCCGGCCGCAGCGACCCCAGCCGGACCGGGCCCACGCTGGTACGTACCAGCCGGCGCACCGGGTGGCCCGCCTCGGCGAGCAACCGGCGGACAATGTGCTTGCGGCCCTCATGCAGGGTTATCTCCACCAGGGCGCGTGAGCCCGCCTGCTCGACGACGCGATAACGGTCCACGACGGCCATGCCGTCGTCAAGGGTGATCCCAGCGCGCAGTCGCCGCCCAAGATCGCGTGCCAGCGGGCCGGCCACATCGGCCAGGTATGTCTTGAGCACGCCGTATTTCGGATGGGCGAGCCGGTGCGCAAGCTCGCCGTCGTTGGTGAGCAGGAGCAGGCCTTCTGTGTCGTAATCGAGCCTGCCGACGTGGAACAGCCGCTCCTGGCGGTCGCCGATGAAATCAGCGATGGTCGGCCTGCCGCGCGGATCGGACATCGTGCTCAAGACCCCCGGGGGCTTGTTGAGCGCCAGGTACACCAGGTCCTGGCGGGCCGGGATCCGCCTGCCGTCGACCCGGATGATCTGGCGGGCCGTGTCGACTCGGGCCCCAAACCTTCGCACGACCTCGCCGTCGACCTCGACCCTGCCCTCGCCAATCAGGGTTTCGCAGTGCCTGCGGCTGCCCAGGCCGGCGGCGGCGAGCACTTTCTGCAACCGGACCCCGGCCGTTGGGCTGTCGGCGTCAGCGCCCGGTCTGTTCACGTTCGACTTCCTCAACGTCGTCAGGCAGCAGGGGGGCGAGTTCGGGAAGCTCGTCCAGCGACCGCAGGCCGGTGCGCTCGAGGAAATAGCTCGTCGTGCGGTACAGGATGGCCCCGGTCTCTTGTTCGGTGCCCGCCTCTTCGACCAGGCCGCGCAGCACCAGCGTCCGCATCACGCCGTCGCAGTTGACTCCGCGCACCGCGGACACGCGCGAACGGCTCACCGGCTGCCTGTAGGCGACCACCGCGAGCGTTTCCAGCGACGCCTGGGTGAGCCGCACCTCCTGCCCGTCGCGCACGAAGCGCTCGACCACGGGCGCGCATTCCGCCCTGGTGTAGAACCGCCACCCCCCGGCGACCTCGCGCAGGTCGAATCCGCGGCCGTGGGCGGTGTATCCGGAGGCGAGCTCGTTCAGCGCGACCGCGACCTCGTCGCGTGGCGCCTCAAGGACTTGAGCGAGCACAACCTCGGACACTGGCTCGTCCGCCACAAGGAGGATCGCCTCGAGGGACGCCTGCAGGAGCGGCAGCCGTTCGGGATCATTCAATGGTTTCTCACTCGTCGCTGTCGATCTCGTCGCTGTCGATGCGGACAGGCGCCTCGCCGGCCGGGCCGGTCCATGTTACGTGCAGGTCGCCGAGCGCCTGGATCTGGTCGAACGACACCACGCGCTTGCGGAACAGTTCGAGCAGAGCCAGGAACCGCGCGACCACCTCGTATGTTCCCGCGCAGTCGGCGGTCAGCGCGCGGAAGGTGGCGCGGCGCTGCTTGCGCAACCGCTCGGCCAGCAATTCGGCCTGCTCGCGCACGCTGGCGCGGGGCGAGTGAATGTGGGAGAGCGACACGACAGGGACCGGTTTGGGCGTGAGCACCGCGGCCGCGAGCGCGGCGAACTCGGCTGGGCGCAGGCCGACGAGAACCTCGGGCAGCATCTGCGCGAACGCGGGCTCCATCGGCACCCGGCGGGGGAACCGGCGGGACTGTTCGGCCATCCAGCCGGCGAACACCGCCGCGACCTGTTTGTACGCGCGGTATTGCAGCAGCCGGGCGAACAGCAGGTCCCTGGCCTCGAGCAGAGCCAGGTCCTCCTCGTCCTCAACCTCCCCGGCCGGCAGCAGCCGTGCCGCCTTGAGGTCGAGAAGCGTGGCCGCCACAACGAGGAAATGACTCGCCTGATCGAGGTCCCACTCGCGGCCGTGAGCCGAGATGTGGGCGATGAACTCGTCGGTCACCCGGGACAGCGCGACCTCGGTGATGTCCAGCTTGTGCTTGGCGATGAGCGCGAGCAGAAGGTCAAAGGGGCCCTCGAACACGTCAAGGTGCACGTGAAAGCCCACCCCGGAGTCGGGGCCCGTAGCCTCCCCCACGCTCACGGATATGACGGTAGCCGAAGCCCGGGACGACCTGTGCTCTAGCGTGGTTCCCATGCGTGGGAACCTTGGCCACCATGCGCGCGGCGCCGCAGCGGGCCTCGCCGTGCTGGCGCTTATCGTGCTGTCGGCCTGCCAGCCGAGCGCGCCGACCGCCGAGCCGAGTGACGCGCCGCCAACCCTGTCGGCAAGCGCGGCGCCGACCCATGCCATCAACCCGGACATCCACAAGATCAAGCACGTCGTCGTGATCATGCAGGAGAACCGGTCGTTCGACAGCTACTTCGGGACATTCCCCGGCGCCGACGGGTTGCCGATGAAAAACGGCGCACCGGATGTCTGCGTGCCCAACCCGCGACGCGGCGGGTGCGACCGGCCGTTCCACGACAGAGCGGACCTGAACCGCGGCGCTCCGCACAGCGCCGCGGCGGCGAGGGCGGACATCGCCGGAGGAAAGATGAACGGCTTTGTCGCCCAGGCCGAGCGCGGCCGGGTGGGGTGCAAGGACGCGACGAACCCGGTCTGCACGCCTGGAGGCGGCCCGCCGGACGTCATGGGCTACCACACGGGCGCGGACATCCCGAACTACTGGACCTATGCGCGGGACTTCGTGCTCGCCGACCACATGTTCGAGCCGAACGCGTCCTGGAGCCTGCCCGCGCATCTGTTCCTGGTCTCGGAATGGTCGGCGCGCTGCCGGACGCACGATCCAGCGACCTGCCGCAACGCGCTCCAAGATCCCGCCAACCCGAACCTGGCGGCGGCCCGCGGTCCGGCGGCGGCCCGCGGCCCGGCGGCGGCCCGTCGCCCCGGGGCGATCGGCGGGCCTGCGCCGATCTATGCCTGGACGGACCTGACCTACCTGCTCCACAAGAACCACATCACGTGGGCGTACTACGTGATGAACGGCTCGGAGCCGGACTGCGAGGATTCCGGCGCCGTCGCGTGCGACCCGGTCCGGCAGAACGCGCGCACGCCGGGAATCTGGAACCCGCTGCCCTACTTCGACACGGTCCGCGCCGACCATCAGGAGGGCAACATCCAGAGCCTGACCAGGTTCTTCCGCGCCGCGCGGCGCGGCGACCTGCCCTCGGTCTCGTGGATCACCCCGGCCCAGATCGTGAGCGAGCACCCGCCTGCGCTGGTGAGCCGTGGCCAGACCTACGTCACACGCCTGATCAACGCGATCATGAAAGGCCCGGACTGGTCATCCACCGCGATCTTCCTGGCCTGGGACGACTGGGGCGGCTTCTACGACCACGTCGCGCCGCCGACGGTGGACGCGAACGGATACGGTCTGCGCGTGCCCGCCATTGTGATCAGCCCGTACGCGCGCCGCGGTTTCATCGACCACCAGGTGCTGTCCTTCGACGCCTACGACAAGTTCATCGAGGATGACTTCCTGCACGGGCAGCGGATCGACCCGCGCTCCGACGGGCGGCCTGATCCGCGGCCCGACGTGCGCGAGAACATGAAGATCCTGGGGGACCTGACCGCCGCGTTCGACTTCAAACAGCGGCCACGACCGCCGGTAATCCTGCCCATGCACCCGCGCACGGATCTGATTCCCTAGCGGCAGCTCACTCGAGGGGTTTCTGCCACCGCGCGAGCACTTCCTTGGCGAGATCGCGGTACGCGTTCGCGCCCATGCTCAACGGATCGAACCTGGTGATGGGTTCGCCCGCGACGGTGGCGTCAGGGAAGCGCACGGTTCGGCTGATCACCGTGTGGTACACGGTGTCGCCGAATCCCTCGACGATGCTGGACAGCACCTCGCGCGAATGCAGCGTGCGCGAGTCGTACATGGTCGCGACCAACCCGTCGATGATGAGCTTGCGGTTCAGCCTGCTGGTGACCTTGTCGATGGTTTCCATCAGCAGCGCGACCCCGCGCATCGCGAAGTACTCGCATTCCAGCGGTATCAGCACGCTATGCGCGCAGGCGAGGGCGTTGACCGTGAGCAGGCCGAGTGACGGCTGGCAGTCGATGAGCAACACGTCGTACTCGCCGAGCACGGGTTCGAGGGCGCCGCCGAGCACGTACTCGCGGCCGACCTCGTGGACGAGCTGCACCTCGGCACCGGACAGGTCGATGTTGCTCGGGAGCAGGTCCATGCCGTCGACGCCGGTCTTCATCACCACGTCAGGCGCGGTGATGCCGCGCTCCATGAGCAGGTTGTACACGGTGTATTCGAGCTGGTTTGGATGGATGCCAAGGCCGACAGACAGCGCTCCCTGCGGGTCGAAATCCACCAGCAGGACCTTGCGGCCGTATTCGGCGAGCGCGGCGCCGAGGTTGATCGTGGTGGTGGTCTTGCCGACGCCACCTTTCTGATTGCACACGGCCACGATCCGGGCTGGTCCGTGCGCGCTGACCGGCTCGGGCTCGGGCAGCAGCGGCGCCCGCCGTCCCGTTGGACCCATGCCCGCGGCGGTTATCTGGGTTGCTGCCACCAGCTGTAACCTCCCCGGCGACGACCCTTCGAGCCTCCTGGCAGGCGACACTAGGGCCTGCGCAGGGCCGCGGCAAGCCGACTCACCGTTTGCGCCTGATATGCCTCAACGGCGCGCGCGCAGGCTAGCCGAGCGCGCGGGGATGCGCGGCCGCGTACACCTCGCGCAGGTGATCCACGGTCACCAGGGTGTAGACCTGGGTGGTCGTGACCGACGCGTGGCCGAGAAGCTCCTGCACGACCCGGACGTCCGCGCCGCCTTCGAGCAGGTGGGTGGCGAACGAGTGGCGCAGCGTGTGCGGCGAGACGTCGGCGAGGCGCGCCCGCAGCGCCGCCGCGCGCAGCACCATCCACGCGCCCTGGCGGGTGAGCCGACCGCCGCGCGCGTTGAGGAACACCGCCGCGCCGGCGCCGACCCTGCCACCGGGGCCGACGCCAACACTGGCGCGCGGGTCGGCGCCGACCCTGGAGCGGGAGCCGGCGGCGGCCCTGGCGCTGGCGAGCGCCGGCCGACCGCGGACCAAGTACGCCTCAAGCGCGGCGCGGGCGTAGCTGCCCACCGGCACAACGCGTTGCTTGCTGCCCTTTCCCGTCAGTCGAACGGCGCCGGTGCGCTCAGCCGCCCGCAGCTCAACATCATCGATGTCGAGGCCCACGGCCTCGGAGATCCGCGCCCCGGTGCCGTAAAGCAGCTCGAGCAGGGCGCGATCGCGCAACCGGGTCGGTGCGCCAGCGGCAGGCGCTGCCGCGGCTTCGATCAGCCGCTCGACCTCGGCGACCGAGATCGCCTTGGGCAGCCGCCGCGGCGGCGCTTCCGGCCGAACCTGCCGCGCGGGGTCGGTGGCGGCGAGGCCCTCGCGAACCGCGAAGGCATGCAGCCCGCGCACCGCAACCACCGCGCGGGCGGCCGAGCCCGCCGACAGCGGCGGGTGCCCGTCGCCGCCCCGCCTGAGCCCGGCGAGAAAGGCGGCGACATCCTCCTCGCGCACCGCGGCCAGGCTCATCCGGCCGCGGGAGGTCATGGCGTCGGTGTAGCGCCGCAGGTCCCGCTGGTACGACTCAACCGTGTTCCTGGCAAGGCCACGCTCGACCGTGAGGTGCTGTAGGTAACCTCGCACCTCGCCGTCGAGCGCACTGGTCCGGGTCAGCCAAGCACCTCCTCGAGCCCGGCGTAGGACAAGCCATGCGCCTCCGCGACCGGGCGGCAGGTGAGCACGCCCTCATGGGTGTTGAGCCCGAGCGCCAGTGGGTGGTCCGCGCGCAGCGCCTCCCGCCAGCCACGGCTGGCTATCTCCACCACGTAGGGCAGCGTCACGTTGGTGAGCGCGTAGGTCGAGGTGTGCGGCACCGCGCCCGGCATGTTGGCGACGCAGTAGAAGACCGAGTCGTGCACCCGGTACGTCGGCTCGGCGTGGGTCGTCGGCCGCGAGCTTTGGAAACAGCCGCCCTGGTCGATGGAGATGTCGACAAGGACAGATCCCGGCTTCATCCGGCTCACCAGGTCGTCGGAGATCAGCGTGGGCGCCTTCGCGCCTGGGACGAGGACCGCCCCGATGACCAGGTCCGCGTCGATCACTGCCCGCTCGATCTCATAGGTGTTGGACGCGACGGTCTGGCAGTGGCCCTGGTAGATCGCGTCGGCCGCGCGCAGCCGCGCGACATTCTTGTCGATCAAAAGCACCTCGGACTGCATGCCGAGCGCGATCGCGGCGGCGTTCATGCCAGAAACACCGGCGCCGAGCACCACCACCTTCGCCGCGTACACGCCGGATACGCCGCCCATCAGCACGCCGCGGCCGCCGCCGTCGCGTTGCAGGTGATGCGCCCCGACCTGGGGCGCCATCCGCCCGGCGACCTCCGACATGGGCGCGAGCAGCGGCAGGGAGCCATCGGGAAGCTGGACCGTCTCGTACGCGATGGCCGTGGCCCCCGCGTCGAGCAGCGCCTCCGTGCTCTGCCGTGAGGCCGCGAGATGCAGGTACGTGAAGAGCACCTGCCCCTTGCGCATCCGGTGGTACTCAGCAGGCACCGGCTCCTTGACCTTGAGGATCAAATCGCCCGCCGCCCACACCTCGTCGGCTTCGGCGAGGATCGCCGCGCCCGCAGCGGCGAAGTCCCCATCAGGGATGGCCGAACCCGTGCCGGCGTCCTTCTCGATGAAGACCTGGTGACCGGCGCGCACCAGCTCGTGTACACCTGCCGGGGTGATCGCGACCCGGTATTCGTGGTTCTTGACCTCTTTGGGGACTCCGATCTTCATCGCCATCGAGCCCTTTCCTTGAGCACCAATTCCTTGAACACCAAGAGCCGATCAGCCTTCAGGTGCGTCCACGCTGCGCAGCGTGGCGAACCGATCCGACCGGGCGGCGTAGGAGGCCAAGATACCGACCACGGCCGTCGGGTTGTGCAAACGACCGGCGACAACAGCGTTTACCGCGTCGTCAAGCGGCAGCCACGCGACCTCAAGGCGCGCCTCCTCGTGCCGCGCGGTGAAATCGCGCTCAGCGTCGGGGATCTCGCTCAGGCCGCGCGCGAGAAAGATCCGCACCCGCTCGTCGCTCATACCCGGCGTGGTGAGGAAGTCGACGAGCGTCAGCCAGCTTGTCGCGCGGAAGGCCGCCTCCTCCATGAGCTCACGCTGCGCCGTGGCCAGCGGCTGCTCACCGTCGACGTCGCGCAGCCCGGCGGGCAGCTCCCACAGCAGCCGGCCGACCGGATGACGGTACTGGCGGATCAGCAGCACCCGTTCGGCGTCATCGAGGGCGAGCACGGCCACCGCGCCCGGATGCTCGACAACGTCACGGTCGGCCGCTTCGCCGTCGGGCATGCCCACCCGGTCGGTCCGAACGCTGAACACGCTGCCCTGAAACCTGCGAGCGGTCGACAGCGTCGGCCACCGCGCGGGAACGTCGCTGACCGGTGTGGCTGTCATGCGCTCGTCAACATGGGGCCCACGCCGGTCCTGCCGTCCGCGCTCGGCCGCGCCGATGACCTGGCGTGCTCGAGCGCCGCCGCCACGAGGCCGACGAACAGGGGGTGCGGCCGGGTCGGGCGGGAGCGAAGCTCGGGGTGCGCCTGGGTGGCGACGAAGAAGGGGTGCATGCTCGGCGCCAGCTCGGTGAACTCCACCAGCCGCCCGTCGGGCGACAGCCCGGAAAAGATCAGCCCGGCCCTGGCGAGGTGGTCACGGTAGTCATTGTTCACCTCATAGCGATGCCGGTGCCGTTCCTGCACGAGCTGCGCGCCGTACAGCTCAGCGGCGATAGTGCCCTCGGCGAGCACCGCGGGATACAGCCCGAGCCGCATCGTGCCGCCCATGTCCCTCTCGCCCGCGACCACGTCCTTCTGCTCATCCATGGTGGCGATCACCGGATGCGGTGTGGCCGGCTCGAACTCGGCGCTGTTGGCGTCGGCCAGGCCGGCCAGCCCGCGCGCCACCTCGATGACCATGCACTGCAGACCGAGGCAGAGGCCGAGCAGCGGGATGGCGTGGGTCCGCGCGTAGTTGACGGCCCCGATCTTTCCCTCGATGCCGCGGACGCCGAACCCGCCGGGGATGACCACACCGTCGGCCCCGCCGAGATGCCGCTCCGCGCCTTCGGGACTGGCGCAGTCGTCGCTGGTCACCCAGCGGATGTTGACCCTCGCGTCGTTGGCGAAGCCGCCGGCGCGCAGCGCCTCGATCACCGACAGGTACGCGTCGGGCATGTCGACATACTTGCCGACAAGCGCGATCGTGACGATGTGCGCGGGCCGGTGTACCCGGCGCAGCAGCTCATCCCAGTCGCTCCAGTTGACGTCGCGGAACGGAAGCCCGAGCCTGCGCACCACATACGCGTCGAGGCCCTCGGCGTGCAGCACCTTGGGGATGTCATAGATCGACACCGCGTCGACCGCGGAGACGACGGCCTCCTCGTCGACGTCGCACATCAGGCTGACCTTGCGCTTCAGCTCGGGGGTGATCGGCCGGTCGGACCGGCACACGATCGCGTCCGGCTGGATGCCGATGCTGCGCAGCGCCGCCACCGAGTGCTGGGTCGGCTTGGTCTTGAGCTCGCCGGACGGCCCGATGTAGGGCAGCAGCGAGATGTGCAGGAAGAAACAGTTGTCCCTGCCTATCTCGTGCCGGATCTGGCGGATCGCCTCGAGGAACGGCTGCGACTCGATGTCACCGACGGTTCCGCCTACCTCGGTGATGACGACGTCGACGTCCGGCCCCGCCATCTCGGCGATCCTCGACTTGATCTCATTGGTGATGTGCGGGATGACCTGGACCGTGTCGCCCAGATAGGCCCCGCGCCTTTCCTTGGCGATGACGCTGGAGTAGATCTGGCCGGTGGTGACGTTGGCCGAGCCCTTGAGCTCGGTGTCGAGGAAGCGCTCGTAGTGGCCGATGTCGAGGTCGGTCTCCGCGCCGTCGTCTGTGACGAAGACCTCGCCATGCTGGAAGGGGTTCATCGTGCCCGGGTCGACGTTGAGGTATGGGTCAAGCTTTTGCATGGTGACCCGCAGCCCGCGCAGCTTCAGCAGCCGTCCAAGGCTGGATGCGGTCAGCCCTTTGCCGAGGCTGGACGCGACTCCCCCGGTGACGAACAGGTATTTGGTGGCAGATGACCTTGAAACGTACGCTGACGCGGCCAAATGGGGCTCCCGTGGTCGATGCGATGCCAGGTGCGCTGCGAGGTGACAGCGCCTCTCCCTGTGCTTCCCACGGGCTACCAGGATAACAGCCGACCGTTATACGGCCCGGCAACGACGCCATTATTCCGAACGGCTGCGCGGCGCGTGCCAGCCGCGCGGGTGTCAGTGGGCGCTTTGCGGCCCAGGGACGTGGCGGGAGCTGTCCCGCGCCCTGGCAGGCGCCGGCGCCGACTCCGCCTCGCCGAACCGTGCCAGGCTGAGCGCGCCGGCCACGGCGAGCGCGAATCCCGCGGCCGCGACCCCGACCAAGCCATGGCGGGTGGTGTCGCTGAGGAAGATGACGCCGACGATCGCGGGCAGCACGGTCTCGGTGAGCACGGTGGAGGCCGTCGCCACGGTGACGTCTCCATGCTCAAGCGCGGACGTGTAGAACATGAATGAGATCACGCCCGCGGCGGCGAGCGCGTAGCTCGCCGGGTCCCGGACCAGGTCGGCCGGGGAGAAGCCGGTGAGGATGCGGGCGGCGACACCGACGACGCCGTAACCGAGGCCGGCGATCATGCCGAGCGCCACCGTTCGGAGCCGGCCGCGAAGCCGGGCGGCCATGACGCCGGCGATGCCGAGCGCAGAGACGGCGATGATCAAGCCGAGCCGGAACTCGCCGTCCACGTTCCCGGCGCCGCTCTCGCCTGCCGACGAGCCGAGCATGGCGATGCCGACGATGACCCCGACCACCGCGACCCATTCGCGGCCGGCCAGCGCATGGCCCGCCAGCCACGCGGCCCCGACCGCGGTCACCGCGAGACTGGCGGCGATCGCCGCCTGCACCACGAACAGCGGCAGCCGCCGCAGCGCGATCAGCTGGGCAATGAAGCCGATGAAGTCCAGCCCGATGCTGACCACGAAACGCCACTGCCCGAACATCCGGACAAGCAACTGCGGGCTGACTCCGGCGTTGCCGACAGAGGCGGCACGAGCCGCGAGTGCCTGGATGACGGAGGCGATACCGAAGCAGCACGCCGCTCCCAGAGCGCTTGCAAGGCTCCACCACACCCTGACAGCCTTCCCTGGATCAGCGAGGGAAACAAGTAAATGGCGAGGTAATTGTCACACGACGCTGCCGCGCCACATCCGCCTCACGGGTAAACGCGCGCGGCACCGGCGCCGAGGCTGTGCGCGGCCGAGGTGCCGACCCGCCACCCCCGCCTGGCGCACTCATCGAGCAGCATGTCGACCGCGCCAAGCGCCGCGAGGGCTGATCCGGGCGGCGAGGAGCAGTCCGAGTCGTGCAGCAGCACCGTCGCGCCTGCGGTGAGGTCACGGCGCAGCGTGGCGAACACCTTTTCGCTCGTCGCGCCCGAGATCCATTCCCGGCCCCAGCACGTCCATAGCAGCGGGGTCAGGCCGAGCCCGCGGGCGGCGAGAATCGCGGCGCTGCTGAGCACGCCGTGCGGAGGCCGGTAAAAGGCCGGGGCGGTTCCTGTGGCCTGCGCCACGGTGTCGCGGGCCTTCGCCATGTCGTCGTAGACCGCGCCAGGCGCGCGCAGCAGGACGCAGCGGTGGTCCCAGCCGTGTACGCCGACCTCGTGACCCGCCGCGGTGAGTTCCGCGGCGAGCGAAGGCGCTCTGGCCACCATCGATCCGAGCAGGAAGAAGGTGGCATGAGTCCGGCGTGAGCCGAGAATGTCCAGCAAGCGGGGGGTGAATCGGGGATCGGGCCCATCGTCGAAGGTGAGCGCCACGTGATCAGCGGCGCCGGCCCCGGCCAGGCCGCGAAAGCACCGGCGGCGCAGCGGTGCGATCGCGGTGACGCCAGGGCCCGCGTGTGCGACCGCGGCCGCGACGCCAGCGCCGATAACAGCCGCGCGAAGTGTGGCCATTTCCATGCCCGTCCCGTCTGCTTCTCATGGGATCATTCCATGGCCGAGCATGTTGTGTCGTGGACGGGAGGTACGGGTGGAAGTGCCAGCGGCGCGTGTGGTGTTCCGTGACGAGGACCGGGCGGAAATCGCGGCGGCCATTGCAGAGATCCTCGCCAGCGGTGGTTTGACGCTTGGCCCATATACCGAACGGTTCGAAGCGGCGTTCGCGAGCGCGCATCTCGCACCGTACGCGGTGGCGACCTCCAGTGGCACCGCCGCGCTCGACATCGTCTTGCGAACGGCCAGGGTCGCCGGGCGGGACGTGATCGTGCCGGCGAACACGTTCTTCGCGACCGCTGCCGCCGTGCTCCAAGCGGGCGGCCGGCCCGTGTTCGCCGACATCGACGCGACGACGTTCGCGCTCAGCCGCGCCACCGTGGAAGCCGCGCTCACCCCCGCGACCGCCGCGGTGGTGCTCGTACACATCGGCGGGCTCATCACTCCGGAGGCGGCGCCGCTTCGGCAGCTGTGCGACGAACGCGGGATCGTTCTGGTAGAGGACGCGGCGCACGCACACGGCAGCAGCTACGACGGCTGTTTCGCCGGCTCGTTCGGGCTCGGCGCGGCCTTCTCATTCTATCCGACCAAGGTCGTCACCTGCGGCGAAGGCGGCATGGTGCTCACCGGCTCCGCGCATCTGCGAGACGAGGCGCGGATCTACCGTGACCAGGGCAAAGGCGCCTTCACGGCCAATCATCACATCCGCCTGGGGTCGGCCATGCGGATGAGCGAACTGCATGCGGTCACCGGGCTTGTGCACCTGCGCCAGATGGCCGCCGCCATCGACCGCCGCCGCAGCGTCGCCGCCCGCTACACCAAGGAGCTCGCGCAGGCCGACGGCCCGCAGCCGCTGCACGAGCCTCTCGGTTGCCGCAGCAACTTCTACAAATACATCGCAATCCTGCCGTCAGGAGTGGACCGGATGCGCTTCAAACGCGAACTCGCCGAGCGCCACGGCGTCCGGCTGTCCGGTGAGGTCTACGACCTCCCGCTTCACCAGCAGCCCGTGTTCGGCGGCTACGCCACTGCGCCACTGCCGGTCGCAGAAGATCTGTGCGCACGGCATGTCTGCCTGCCGGTGCACTCCGACATGCGCGACGATGAAGTCGATCACGTGCTGGCCGCCGTGTCGCACGCTTACAGCTCATTCGCCGGGGTCTGAGGGGTGGGTATGCGAGTCGTCGTGACCGGAGGCTGCGGTTTCATCGGTTCTCACGTCGTCGACAACCTGATCCGGGCCGGCCACGAGGTTCGCGTGATCGACACCTCGGTTCACCCGCTGAATCCCGCCGCCAGCTACCGCACGGTCGACATCCTCGACCTGACCGCGCTCGAGGCCGCCGTGTCTGGCTGCGCCGCGGTCTTCCACCTGGCCGGCGCGAGCGATGTCGACCTGATCGCGGCCGACCCGCTCGGCGCGGTGAAGGTCAACGTTGACGGGACCGCGTGCGTGCTCGAGGCGGCGCGCCGCCAGGGCTGCGGGCGGGTGCTGCTCGCCAGCACGGTATGGGTGTATGGCGCGGCAGCGGGGAACGGCGAGCTCGCCGAAGACGCGCCGATCGAGCTGCCGCGGGCCGGGCACGTGTATGTGACCACCAAACTCGCGACCGAGCTGCTCGCGCACAGCTACCTGGAGATGTACGGCCAGCACTTCACGATCTTGCGGTACGGGATCCCCTACGGGCCGCGCATGCGCGACGCGCTCGTGGTGGCCAGGTTCGCCCGCGCGGCGCTCGCGGGCCTGCCGATCACCATCGCCGGCACGGGCGAGCAGCAGCGAAACTACATCTACGTTGAAGATCTTGCTGACGCCCACGTCCGGGCGCTGTCCTCGGCGGCGCAGGACCAGACGCTGGCGCTGGAGGGCGACACCCCGGTATCGGTGCGGGAGGTCGCAGAGACCGTGCTGCGTCTTGCGGGGCCGGTTCCCGTGCGGTTCGTGCCGGCCCGCGCGGCGGACTACGACGGCCGAAGTGTGTCGAACGCGCTGGCTAAGGAGGTGCTCGGCTGGTCGCCGAGCACGTCGTTCACCGAAGGGGTCCGGCGCTACCTCGACTGGTGCCGCACGGAGCCGGCGCCATGAAGAACGCCCTGCTGCTGTCCGGCTCCCTCGGCATGGGCCACGATGTCATGGCGCAAGCGTGCGCCACGTCGTTGGAATCGCGGGGTTGGTCGACGCGCACCCTGGACGCCATGCGCCTGCTTGGCCGCACCGGAGGTTCGGCGGGCGAGGCGGTCTTCCGCTCCATGCTGTGGGTTCCTGGCCTCTTCGACGCCTACCATTTCGCTGCGCTTCGCACGGGCAACCGGCTTGCGCTGCTGACCGAGGCGGCTGCGCGCGCTCAGGTGGTGCCACGGCTGCGGCGGCATCTGGACGCCAACCCACTCGATCTGGCAATTTCGGTCTTCGCGACAGCGGCGGGCGCGGTCAGCAGGCTGCGCTCCAGTTACCCCGGCATGGCGCACGTGGTCTTCTGCACCGACGTGACCCCGCACCGGCTCTGGGTTCATCCGGACACCGACCTGTACCTGGTGACGTCGCGCGCGGCCGAATGCGCGGTGCTCCGGTTCCAGCCGGAGGCGCGGGTGGGCGTGGTCCCGACGCCGGTTCGGCCGGGCTTTTACGACCCGCCGACGCAGCCGCAGGCCCGGGCCCGGCTGGAGGTGCCAGCCAGCGAACGCTGTGTGCTGCTCATGTCAGGCGCGTGGGGGCTCGGGCCACTCGCCGCCACCGCGGCAGCGCTGAGCCAGGCGGGCCTGCATGTCCTTGCCGTCGCGGGCCGCAACGAGAAACTTGAGGCCAAGCTGCGTGCCGTGGCCGCGCGCGAGCCGCGCGTGCACCCGGTCGGCTACACCGATCGGGTGCCCGAACTGATGGCGGCGGCTGACCTGGTCATTACAAGCTCCGGTGACACCTGCTCGGAGGCGCGGGTGGTCGGGCGGCACGTTCTGCTGCTCGACGTGGTGCCGGGGCACGGCCGCGACAACCTGCAGCACGAGCTCGAGTTGGGCGACGCGAGCGTCACGTCCGCACGGCCCGCCGATGTCGTGCGGTGCGCGCTCGCCGCGCTCGACCGGGTCAAGCCCGCCCGAACGGGGGCCACCCGGTCGGTCGCCGAATGGGAGGCCGCCTTCACGCTCGCGCTCACCAAGATCGGTTTTGCGAGCTAACTAACGCCCGCCTCACCGTCAGGCCGGTCGCAACACCCGCCACGCCGGTCGCAACACCCGCCTCACCCCTCACAACACCCGCCACGCCGGTCGCAACACCGCCACGCCGGTCGCAACGCCAACCACGCCCCGTCGCAACACGCGCCTCACCCGTCACAACACCCGCGACGGCCGGCTAGCGGCGGCGGCTCTGTACTCCAGAATGTCGCTACTCGCCGGTATTTCGGGGGTCGCAACAACACTGTGGCGTACAAAGTGTCGTGGCGGGCCGCGGGGCTAGAGTTTCGAGCGCACCGTCTTTGGATCGGTGAAGTGGATGGCACAAATCCCGAGGTCGGCCGCTGCCGCCACGTTCTCCGGCCGGTCATCGAGGAAGACCACGCGTCCGGGTTCGGCGTCCAGGCGGGTCAGCGCGGCGCGAAAGCACCGCGGGTCGGGCTTTGCGGCCCGCAGGTAGCAGCTGAAGAGCAGGTGCTCGAAATGGCTGGCGACCGGCAGAGCCGCCACGCTCTCCGCGATCTCGCGCGTCGCGTTTGAGAGCATGGCGAGCCGGCGGCCGGCCGCGGCCAGTTCCTCGATCAGCCGGACAGTGTCTTGCCGGAGGTGTGACCAGCTGGCAACATCCAGCCGGACAAGCTCTGCCGTGGTTCGCGCGTCCCATGTGCGACCGAGCTGCTCGGCGACGATCAGCCAGTACGCCTCCGCGGTCAGCTCGGCGAGGTCGTAGTCGTGGCGACCTGCCCAGTACGCGTCGCGAAACCGCGGCAATGGGGCGCCCGCGGTGGACGCGAGAGCGGCGAGGTCCTGGGCCGGCTGCGGGGAGCTGATGACGCAGCCATAATCGAACATCACCCAGGTCGCGGCCGCCATTCGTCAAATGCCCGCGGCCTGCATGCCGCGCAGTTCCCGCTTGAGGTCTTTGATCTCGTCGCGGTATCGGGCCGCGAGCTCGAACTGCAGGTCGGCCGCCGCCGTATGCATCTGATCGGAAAGCTGCTCGATGAGGGCGACAAGTTCACCACGCGGCATCGCACCCGTCTCCGTGCGCGAGGCGCCCGCGGTTCCGCCACGTGACGACAGGCCAGGCACGGGCGCCTTGCCCCGGCTTTGCTGACGGCCTGAACCGCCGATCAACTTCGCGGTGTCCGCGTCCTCGCGGACGAGCTGGTCGAGGATGTCGGCGATCCGCTTGCGCAGTGGCCGCGGGTCGATTCCGCGCTCGGTGTTGTAGGCGACCTGCTTGGCGCGCCGCCTGTTGGTCTCATCGATTGCCCGCCGCATCGATGGCGTGACCTGGTCCGCGTACATGTGCACCTGGCCGGACACGTTGCGCGCGGCGCGCCCGATGGTCTGGATGAGCGACGTCTCCGAGCGCAGGAAGCCCTCCTTGTCCGCATCGAGGATCGAGACCAGCGAAACCTCCGGCAGGTCCAGGCCCTCACGCAGCAGGTTGATGCCGACAAGGACGTCGTACTCCCCGAGCCGCAGCTCGCGCAGCAGCTCCACCCGGCGCAGCGTGTCGACCTCGCTGTGCAGGTAGCGGGCTCGCATGCCGAGCTCAAGCAGGTAGTCAGTGAGGTCCTCGGCCATCTTCTTGGTCAGCGTTGTGACCAGCGCCCGCTCGTCCCGGCCCGCCCGCTCTTTGATCTCGTACACAAGGTCGTCGATCTGGCCTCTGGTGGGCTTGATCATGACTTCGGGATCCACCAGGCCTGTCGGGCGGATCACCTGCTCAACCACGTCACCGGCGACCTGCTGCAGCTCGTAAGGACCGGGCGTCGCGGACAGGTAGACACGCTGCCCGATCCGCTCGGTGAACTCCGCCCACTTGAGCGGCCTGTTGTCGATCGCGCTTGGCAGCCGGAAACCGTGGTCGACCAGCGTCCTCTTGCGCGACACATCTCCCTCGTACATGCCGCCGACCTGCGGCACCGTGACGTGCGACTCGTCAATCACCAGCAGGAAGTCCTCGGGGAAGTAGTCGAGGAGCGTGTTCGGCGGGCTGCCGGGCTCGCGCCCATCGATGTGCCGGGAGTAGTTCTCGATGCCCGCGCAGGTGCCGACCTGACGCATCATCTCGATGTCGTAGGTGGTGCGCATCCGCAGCCGCTGCGCCTCAAGCAGCTTGCCCTGGCGCTCAAGTTCAGCCAGGCGGGCCGCAAGCTCGGCCTCGATGCCGGTGATCGCCCGCTCCATCCGCTCCGGGCCGGCCACGTAGTGCGACGCGGGGAAGACGTAAAGCTCCTGGTCCTCGGTGAGGACCTCGCCGGTGAGCGGATGAAGTGTCATCAGGCGCTCGATCTCGTCGCCGAACATCTCCACCCGGACGGCGAGCTCCTCATAGACGGGGATGACCTCGATAGTGTCGCCGCGAACTCGGAAGGTCCCCCTGGTGAATGCCATGTCGTTGCGGTTGTACTGCATGCCGACCAGCTTGCGGAGCAGCGAGTCGCGCTCGATCGTGTCGCCGACCCGCAGCCGGACCATGCGGTCGACGTATTCCTGCGGCGTGCCGAGCCCGTAGATGCACGAGACGGATGCCACCACGATCGTGTCGCGCCTGGTCAGCAGCGAATTGGTCGCGGAGTGCCGCAGCCGGTCGACCTCGTCGTTGATCGATGAGTCCTTCTCGATGTAGGTGTCCGTCTGCGGGATGTACGCCTCGGGCTGGTAATAGTCGTAGTACGAGACGAAGTACTCGACCGCGTTCCTTGGGAGCATCTCGCGCAGCTCATTGGCGAACTGCGCGGCGAGCGTCTTGTTCGGCAGCATGACGAGCGTGGGCCGCTGCAGCCGCTCCACCAGCCAGGCGACCGTCGCCGTCTTACCCGTTCCGGTGGCACCGAGCAGCACAGCATGCTGAGCGTTGTGGCGGATCCGCCGCTCCAGCTCGGCGATCGCCTGCGGCTGGTCCCCCGACGGCACCATGTCGGTGACAGCCTCAAACGGCGCCACCTTGCGCTGCAGGTCCGTAACAGGGCGCACGGCGCTCACTCCTCATCTCGACCGGGACTCCCCCACTGTATGGCCCGCAGCCTACGTTCCCGGTCCGACAATTCGCCGGTCCCGTGCCCGCCGCCGCAGCTCGGCCCAAAGATCGCCGGCCTGGCGGTCCAGCTCGGCTAGCGACCCGGAATTGTCGATGACGATGTCGGCTATGGCGAGCCGCTGCTCTCGGCTGGCTTGCGCCGATATCCGCGCCAGCGCCTGCTCCCTGGTCATGTCGCGCGAGCGGACCAGCCGCGCCAACTGCACATGTCGCGGCACGTCCACGACCACGACCAGGTCGAATCCCGTGGCGAGGCTGTTTTCCGCGATCAGTGGCACGTCAAAGACGACGACAACGCCGCCGGCCGGCGACCGCCCGAGCGGGACCCGCTCGAGCGCCGCCCGCTCGAGCGCGGCCATCCGCTCACCCACCAGCGGATGCACGATCGCGTTCAGCTTGGAGCGCAAGCCCGCGTCGGAGAACACCAGGCGCGCCAGGGCCTCCCGGTCCAGGCTGCCATCTAGCCGCAGCACCCGAGGGCCGAATTCGGCGGCGACCTTGCTCAGCCCGGGTGATCCGGGCTCAACGACTTCGCGCGCGATCGCGTCCGCGTCGATGACGATGGCACCGTGGCCGGCAAGCCGCCGCGAGACCTCACTCTTGCCGCTGCCGATTCCGCCGGTCAGCCCGACACGGAGCACTCCACCGGGCGATTGGATTAGCTCTGTCCTCCGGAGAGCTTTTCCCGCAGGGCAGCGAGCGCCTCATCGGAGGCCAGCGCGCCGCTGCTCTCACGCTCACCGCCGCCGCTTGAGGCCGGCGCCTGCGCCGGCGCGGCGGCGCCGCCCGACGCCTCGGCGTCGGCCTTGCGCGCCTCCTCGACCTGGCGCCTGTGCGCCTCATAGCGCGCCCGCGCCTCGCCGTACTGGCGCTCCCATTCCTCGCGCTGCTGCTCGTAGCCTTCCAGCCACTCACCCGTGTCGGGGTCGAAGCCCTCTGGGTATTTGTAGTTGCCGTGCTCGTCGTACTCGGCGGGCATGCCGTACAGCGTCGGGTCGAAGTCGTCGCCAACCGCCTCGGCGATCGTCCCCTCGTTGGCCTGCTTCAGCGACAAGCTGATCCGGCGCCGGTCGAGGTCGATGTCGATGATCTTCACGAAGATCTCGTCTCCGACCTGCACGACCTGCTCGGGAATCTCGACATGCCGGTCGGCGAGCTCCGAGATGTGTACCAGGCCCTCGATGCCCTCTTCGACGCGGACGAACGCGCCAAACGGGACGAGCTTGGTGACCCGGCCCGGCACGACCTGGCCGATCTGGTGCGTGCGGGCGAACTGCTGCCACGGGTCCTCCTGCGTGGACTTCAGCGACAGCGACACGCGCTCGCGGTCCATGTCCACGTCGAGAACCTCGACCGTGACCTCCTGGCCGACGTCGACCACTTCGCTCGGATGGTCGATGTGCTTCCAGGACAGCTCGGAGACGTGCACGAGCCCATCAACGCCGCCGAGATCCACAAACGCGCCGAAGTTGACGATCGACGACACCACGCCCTTGCGGATCTGGCCCTTCTGCAGCGTGTTGAGGAACGTCTGGCGCACCTCGGACTGCGTCTGCTCCAGCCAGGCGCGGCGGGAGAGCACGACGTTGTTGCGGTTCTTGTCGAGCTCGATAATCTTCGCTTCGAGCTCGCGGCCGACATAGGGCTGAAGGTCGCGGACGCGCCGCATCTCAACAAGCGAAGCGGGAAGGAAGCCGCGCAAGCCGATGTCCAGGATCAGCCCGCCCTTGACGACCTCGATCACCGTGCCGGTGACCACGCCGTCCTCTTCCTTGATCTTTTCGATCGTGCCCCACGCGCGCTCATACTGCGCGCGCTTCTTGGACAGGATCAAACGACCTTCCTTGTCCTCCTTCTGCAGGACAAGTGCTTCGATGTGCTCGCCGGTCTTGACCACGTCGTGCGGGTCGACATCGTGCTTGATCGACAGCTCGCGGGACGGGATGACCCCTTCGGTCTTGTAACCGATGTCGAGCAAGACCTCGTCTCGATCGACCTTGACGACGGTTCCTTCGACGATGTCGCCGTCGTTGAAATACTTGATGGTCTCGTCGATCGCGGCGAGGAAGGCTTCCTCGGACCCGATGTCGTTGACCGCTACCTTGGGCGCTGAGGTTGCCTCGGTGCTGCTCGTCATGTGGTGGTTGGCTCCGGATACGGACATAGGGATTTTCTTGAGCGCAGGGATTTGGCCGATAGCGAACAACGGTTACTCGCGGCCAGAGCGCAGCGATCAGGATATGAGAGCTGGCCGGCCGGGTCAATCGGCACCGCATCACGGAAGCATCTCGAGGTGCCGGGAGGCCGCGGCCAACGGCGCCTAATGACCTGCCTGTTCCCAGGTGCCGCCGGTGCCGAACGACACCTGCAGGGGCACCGTCAGCTCACTCGCGCCGCACATATTCGCGGCGACCAGCTCGCGCAGCGCGTCGAGCTCGCCGGGCGCGACCTCGAAGACCAGCTCGTCATGCACCTGAAGCAGCATCCGCGAGCGCAGGCCCTCCCGCCGCAGGGCGCGATCCACCGCAAGCATCGCCACCTTGATAATGTCGGCCGCAGATCCCTGGATAGGCGCGTTGAGAGCCATCCGTTCGGCCATCTCTCTACGCTGCCTGTTATCGGACAGCAAGTCGGGCAGATACCTGCGGCGTCCGAGGATCGTCTCGGTGTAACCGTCCTTGCGCGCCCGCTCAACAACGGTGCGCAGGTAGTCGCGCACCCCGCCGAACCGCTCGAAGTACTCGGCCATCAGCCCGCGCGCCTCGTCCGGTGTGATCCGCAGCTGCTGGGAAAGACCGTAGGCGGACAGGCCGTAGGCCAGGCCGTAATTCATCGCCTTGATCCGGGCTCGTAGCTCCCCGCTCACCTGTTCCGGTGAGACACCGAAAACCCGGGACGCGGTCGCGGCGTGGAAGTCGTGGCCAGACCCGAACGCCTCAGTCAGCGCCTCGTCGCCGGACATGTGCGCCATAATCCGGAGCTCGATCTGGCTGTAGTCGGCGGTCAGCAGACAGTCGAAGCCGCCGCCGACCACAAAGCCCTTACGTATCCGGCGTCCTTCCTCCGTCCTGATCGGGATGTTCTGCAGGTTCGGGTCGGTCGACGACAGCCGGCCGGTCGCGGCGATCATTTGGTTGAAGGTGGTGTGAATGCGGCCCTGATCATCGGCCATCGGGATCAGGGAGTCCACGATGCTCTTCAGCCGCGCCACGTCGCGGTGCCTGAGCAGATGCTCGAGGACCGGGTGAGCTGTCTGGGCGAGCAGGCTGGTCAGCGCCTCGGAATCGGTGGTGTAGCCGGTCTTGATCCGTTTGGTCTTGGGCAGGCTGAGCTCGGTGAACAGCACCTGTTGCAGCTGTTTGGGTGAGCCGAGGTTGAACTCGTGCCCGACGACGGCGAACGCGGCCTGCTCAGCCGACTTGACCTGGCCGCCGAGGTTCGCGGACATGTCCGCGAAGTGATCGGTGTCGACGGCGATCCCGGTGCGTTCCATCGCGGCGAGCACTCCCACCAGCGGCAGCTCGACCTCGTGCAGCAGCCGGGTCGCGCCGCGACGCTCCAGATCATGATCGAGCGCGCTCGCCAGCTCGGCCGTGGCGCGGGCCGCCACCGCGAGTTCGCGTGCCGCCTCTTCCTCGCCGGTGCCGTCGAGGGTGAGCTGGCCGGAGTTCGACCCGTCGGTGCGCAGCTCCCTGCGAAGGTACCGCAGCGCAAGGTCGGCCAGATCGAAGGAGCGCTGCCCGGGCAGCGCGAGGTAGGCGGCGAGCGCCGTGTCGCTCGTCAAGCCGTCGAGTTGCAGGCCGTGAGCGGCGAGCGCGAGCATCGGCCCCTTCGCGTCGTGGATGACCTTGCGCCTGCCCGGGTCGGCGAGCCAGGCCGCCAGCGCCCGCTCGTCGTCACCGGTGAGCTGCGCGGGTTCGACGTAGGCGGCGGGCCCGCGCGTGGTCGCGATGGCCAACCCGGTGATGGCGCCGGTGCCACGGCCCCAGCGGCCCGCGACGGCCACCCCGGCGGGGCTGTCCGCGCCCGCTCCCCGTTGTTCGCAGGCGTTTTCTGTGAGCCATGAAGCGAGTTCCTCTGCGCCGGGCATGACCAGGTCCACCTCGAACCCCTCGTCTGCCTCCGGCTCGGCAGAGGAGAGCGTGGCATAAAGCCGGTCGCGCAGCACCCGGAACTGGAGGGTGTCGAAAAGCTGGTGAATAGCCTCCCGATCCCATGGACCCGGCCGCAGGTCCTGTGGCCGCATGTCCAGCGGTACGTCGCGCGCGAGTTCAGTGAGATGGCGGTTGCGCAGCACGTCGCCGAGGTGCTCGCGCAGGTTGTCGCCGGCCCGGCCCTTGACCTCACCGACGTGCTCCACCAGCGCGGCGAGGGAGCCATACTGTATGACCCACTTGATTGCGGTCTTCTCCCCGACGCCGGGGATGCTCGGCAGGTTATCGCTCGGGTCGCCCCTGACCGCGGCAAAGTCCGGGTACTGCGCGGGTGTCAGGCCGTATTTTTCCTTAACGGCGCCGGGGGTGAACCTGGTCATGTCGCTGATGCCACGCCGGGTCATCAGAACCGTCACCTGGTCGCTCACCAGCTGAAGCGCGTCACGGTCGCCCGTGACGATCAGCACATCCATGCGATCGGCGGCGGCCTGGGTGGCGAGCGTCGCGATCAGGTCGTCCGCTTCGTACCCGGCGACAGAAAGCTGCGGTACGCCGAGCGCGGAGAGCACCTCGTGGATCAGGCTGAGCTGCCCGCGGAAGTCGACCGGCATCTCGCGCCGGTTGGCCTTGTACTCGACATACTGCTCGTGCCGGAAGGTCGGCTCGCTGCGGTCGAACGCGACGGCGACATGGGTCGGCTGCTCGTCTCTGAGCACGTTGATCAGCATCGCCGTGAAGCCGTACACGGCGTTGGTGGGCTGACCCGTGGTAGTGGAGAAGTTCTCCACCGGCAGCGCGAAAAAGGCGCGGTATGCGAGTGAGTGACCGTCAAGCAGCAGAAGCCTCGCGGCAGCCGTCCCGTTCGAGTTCACGAAGGAATCCTAGACGCGAGTGTGACACGCGCGCGCATCGCGACAGACGGCGCCCCGCCGCCGTTGTCGGCGGCGGGGCGCCAGGCTCTCAGCTGCTGGTCAGGAAGCGCTGAAAGCGAAGATGGTCGTCGAGTTGAACGTTTGCCCTGCCGTCAGCTCGGTGGAGGGGAAGCTGGGCTCGTTTGGCGAGTCGGGGAAGTGCTGGGTCTCGAAGGTGTAACCAGCGGTCTGCCTGTAGGTGTGGCCGCTGATCCCGACCAGGTGCCCATCCAGGAAGTTCCCTGTGTAGAACTGGACGCCCGGCTCGTCGGTCCAGACCGTGAGCTCGCGCCCGCTGGCTGGATCTTGCGCCTTGGCGGCGAGGCCAAGCCCGTCGAATTTCGGGCCGGTGCTGTTCAGCACCCAGTTGTGGTCGTAGCCGTGCGCGAGGACCAGCTGGTCGCCCAGCGGCGCGCTTGCGTCACCGATACGAGAGCCGATCGTGTGGAAGGTACGGAAGTCGAACGGTGTGCCCTTCACCGGAGCGAGCACGCCGGTCGGGATCAGGTTCGCGTCGGTCGGCGTGATGGAGTCGGCGTTGATGAGAACCCGCTGGCTGTATGCCGGTCCCGACGCCTCACCCGCGAGGTTGAAGTACGTGTGGTTGGTCAAGTTGATGACGGTCGACAAGTTCGCGTCATCGTTGTGCGCCTTGTAGCGGATCCAGAGGCGGCCCGAGTTGTCCAGGCTGTAGGTGATCGATGTCGTGACCTGGGCAGGGAAGCCGGTGCAGCTGCAGCTCGGCTCGAACGTGGCGCCCTCGTCGCCGTTCGGTGCGACCAGCGTCATCGTCAGTGAGGCGCTGCCGTTGCCGCTCGAGGTCGTCGGGTTCTGCCAGATGCGGTTACCCCAGCCGACGAAGCCGCCGTGCAGGGTGTTCGGCCCGTTGTTGACCGGCAGCGTGTACGTCGTGCCGTTCAGCTTGAACGAGGCGCCCGCGATCCGGTTGGCGTAGCGGCCGACCGTCTCGCCAAAGTAGGGCCCGCCAAACCCCGGCGTTCCCGGCGGCGGGCTGTCCAAGTTCACGTAGTCATCGAGCGTCTTGAAACCGAGCGCGACATTGGCCATGTGGCCGCTCTTGTCTGGAACTCTGATCGACTGGACCGTGGCGCCGTAGGTGATGATCTTGACCTGCATGCCGTGGCAGTTGGTCAGCGTGAAACGCGACACGGTCTGTGCGCCGCCGTACGGCCCGGACGTGGCGGTGCCGAAGTTTTGCTTGGTGATGGTTGGGTTGCCGCTGCAATGCGCGTTAGGAGACGACGCTGACGCGCTGGTAACAGCAAGCAAGCCTGCCGCGCCGAGCGCGAGAGCAGAGGCCACACCGAGACGCATCGCCCGCCGGACGGGCGCATGCGTTAAGCGGATACGCATGATCACTCCTTGCCTCTCCTGGAGGGAACCCCAGTTGGGATGCGATATCGGACCCCGGTAGTACATCCTGACCTCGCGACGCGCAGACGTCACCCCCTCGTTGGAAAAAAAACCAACTAAATCCAACGAAAGGCATCATAGAGGACCCATAGGCTGTGAAGATAACGCACCGTTACCCTGTCGGCGGCGGCGGCGAGGCTCGCGATGCGCAGCTAGCTCGGCTTTGCGTGCCCAGCCAACGCCTCGCTACGGTTGAACAGAGCCCGGGGTGACCGAGTAGACAACGTGCAGGCCCGGGGAAGGCCAGCACGGCACCAAAGGCCTCCCCGGGCTCCTAACATGTCAACGGGCGTTCTTCACAGGCCGCTGGCTCGCTCGGCCGGATCGCCTGGCCCGGTGGCGCCGTCAAGCACCGCTTGTGCGACGGCGCGCATGGTCATGCGCCGGTCCATGGATGTCTTCTGGATCCAGCGAAACGCCTCTGGCTCGTTCAGCCGGTACCGCACCTGCAGCACGCCCTTCGCGCGATCGAGCACCTTGCGCGCCTCAAGCCGCTCCTGGAGGCTCTTGACTTCGACCTCCAAGGCCCGCAGCTCGTTGAACCGTGTGACAGCCATCTCGATCGCCGGGACGAGGTCAGCCTTTGTGAACGGCTTCACGAGGTAGGCCATGGCACCCGCGTCGCGAGCCCGTTCCACGAGGTCGCGCAGTGAGAACGCGGTGAGAATGAGGACCGGGGTGAGCCGCTGAGCGGTGATCTGCTCAGCAGCCGAGATGCCGTCGAGGATCGGCATCTTTATGTCCAAGATCACCAGATCCGGCCGCAGGCTGGCAGCGAGGTCGACGGCCGTTCGCCCGTCGCCGGCCTCCCCGGCGACGACGTAGCCTTCTTCCTCCAGCATCTCCTTGAGATCGAGGCGGATCAGGGCCTCGTCCTCGGCGATCACGACACGTCGCGGGGTCTCGCTCACCTGCATGAGGGTACCCAAACCAGGTAGATTGGCGCCCGGTAGCAGCGCAGTCCATCGAGCGTAGGCTACGCCCCGGTAGACCAACTGGAAGAGTCCGCGGTCTCAAACACCGTGCAGTGTGGGTTCGAATCCCACCCGGGGCACGCGGGGGGCGCCCCGGCGCGGGGGCGTGCCGTCAGCCAAGCGGCCGTGCGGTCGGGGGGATCGGCGCAGGGAGGGCGGTGTCGCCGCGCAGGAACCGGTCCGCTGCCGCCGCGGCGCTGCGCCCCTCGGCTATGGCCCAGACGATGAGTGACTGACCGCGGCCCATGTCCCCGGCGACGAACACGCCAGGAACCGAGGTCGCATACGACTCGTCCCTGGCGACGTTGCCACGTTGGTCGAATGCCACGCCGAGGCCGGCAAGCAGTGGGCTGCGCTCAGGTCCGGTGAAGCCGAGCGCGAGCAGGACGAGCTCACAGGGCAGATCACGCTCGGTGCCGTGCAGCGGCTGGAATCGCCCGTCGGACAGCTCCACGTCGACCAGCCGCAGCGCCCGCACCCGCGGCCGGCCAGCCGCGGGTCCGCTGTTCGGGGCGGCGGGGGCGGCGGGGGCGGCGTCGCCAAGGAACGCCTGGGTGGACACAGAATAGACGCGCCCGCCGCCCTCCTCATGCGCGCTGGACACGCGGTAGATCATCGGATAGGTCGGCCACGGCTGGTGATCCGGCCGCCCGGCCGGCGGGCGCGGCATGATCTCGAGCTGGACGACCGAGGCCGCCCGCTGCCGCAGCGCGGTGCCGAGGCAGTCGGCGCCCGTGTCGCCGCCGCCGATGATCACGACGTTCTTGCCCTCCGCCGTGATCGCGGGCTCGGCGAGGTCGCCTTGGGTCACCCGGTTGGCGAGCGGGAGGTACTCCATCGCCTGATGAACGCCATCGAGGTCACGGCCGGGCACCGGCAGCTCGCGCGCCGCGGTGGCCCCCCCGGCGAGCACGATCGCGTCGTGGGCCCGCCGCAGCTCGTCCGCCCCGATATCGACGCCTGCGGTCACACCGCAGCGGAACCGCGTGCCTTCCGCGCGCATCTGCCCGAGCCGCCGGTCCAGGTGGCGCTTTTCCATCTTGAACTCGGGGATGCCGTAGCGCAGGAGCCCGCCCGGCCGGTCCGCCCGCTCGTAGACGGTCACGTCGTGCCCCGCCCGGGTCAGCTGCTGCGCCGCGGCGAGCCCGGCTGGGCCGGCGCCGATCACAGCGACGCGCTGACCCGTCGGCACCGCCGCCGGCCGCGGCCGCACCCAGCCTTCGCGCCACGCCCGGTCCGCGATCTCGACCTCGACCTGCTTGATCGTCACCGGATCCGCGTTGATGCCGAGAACGCACGCCGCCTCGCACGGCGCTGGGCAGAGCCGGCCGGTGAACTCGGGGAAGTTGTTGGTCGCGTGCAGCCGCTCGGCCGCCTCGTACCAGTCGTGCCGCCAGACCAGGTCGTTCCACTCGGGGATCAGGTTCCCAAGCGGGCAGCCCGTGTGGCAGAACGGGATGCCGCAGTCCATGCAGCGGCCAGCCTGCCGCTCCACCGTGCCCCGGTCGACGTCCGCGTACACCTCGCGCCAGTCCAGCAGGCGCACGTCGACCGGGCGCCGCCGCGGCATCTCGCGTGGGGTGTGGAGAAATCCCTTCGGGTCCGCCATAGAGCCTCCCTGTCCGTACCAGCCGCGCTCGGCCTAGCCGTGCGCCGCGGCCATCACCGCGTCGTTGACGTCGCGGCCCTCCTGTTCCGCGCACCGCGCCGCGGCGACCACGCGCTTGTAGTCGGTGGGCATGACCTTGCCGAACCGCTCGACAGCGAGGTCCCAGTCGGCGAGCAGCCGCATCGCGACCGCGGAACCGGTCTCGACGAATTGCCGCTCGACGACCTGCCGCAGGAACGCGCGGTCGCCGTCATCGAGCGCTTCCAGCTCGACCATCTCGGTGTTCACCCGCCGCGGATCCAGGTCAAGCAGATACGCGATGCCGCCTGACATGCCCGCCGCGAAGTTCCGCCCGACCGGGCCGAGCACCACCACCCGCCCGCCGGTCATGTATTCGCAGCCGTGATCGCCCGCGCCCTCTGCGACGGCGAGCGCGCCTGAGTTGCGGACGCAGAACCGCTCCCCCACGATTCCGCGCAGAAACACCTCGCCTGAGGTGGCGCCGTACAAGATCACGTTGCCGGCGACGATCTGCTCTTCGGCCGCGAAGGGCGCCGCCGGGTGGGGCGCGACGATGATCCGGCCCCCGGACAGGCCCTTGCCCAGGTAGTCGTTGGCGTCCCCGGTCAGCCTGAGCGTGATCCCCCGCGGCACGAAGGCGCCGAACGACTGCCCGGCGCTGCCGGTCATGCTGATGTCGATCGTGCCCGGGGGCAGGCCCGCGCTGCCCCAGCGCCTGGTGACCTCATAGCCGAGCATGGTGCCGACCGTGCGGTTCACATTGCGGACCGGCAGCTCAAGCCGCACCGGGCTGGCATCGGCGAGCGCGCCCTCCGATAGCTGGATGAGGGTGTTGTCGATCGCCTTGGCCAGACCGTGGTCCTGCTCGGTCACCCGGCGCCTGACGGGATGGCCGGAAGGCACGTGCAGCACGGGCGCCAGGTCGAGGCCGGCGGCCTTCCAATGCTGCACGGCCACGGCGGCATCGAGCATCTCCGCCCGACCCACCGCGTCATCGAGGCTGCGGAACCCGAGCGCGGCGAGGTACTCGCGCACCTCCTGCGCGATGAACTCGAAGAAGTTGACCACGAACTCCGGCTTGCCCGTGAAGCGCTTGCGCAGCTCGGGATTTTGCGTCGCCACCCCCACCGGGCAGGTGTCCAGGTGACAGACCCGCATCATCACGCAGCCAGAGACGACAAGGGGCGCGGTGGCGAAGCCGAACTCCTCGGCGCCGAGCAGCGCCGCGACCATCACGTCGCGGCCGGTCTTGAGCTGACCGTCGACCTGCACCACGATCCGGTCACGCAGCTCGCCGCGCAGCAGCGTCTGCTGGGTCTCGGCGAGCCCGAGCTCCCACGGCGCTCCCGCGTGCTTGATGCTTGTCAGCGGCGACGCGCCGGTGCCGCCGTCGTGCCCGGAGATCAGCACGACGTCGGCGTGCGCCTTGCTCACCCCGGCCGCGACCGTGCCGACGCCCACCTCGGCCACGAGCTTGACGTGTACCCGCGCGGCCGGGTTCGCGTTCTTCAGGTCATGAATGAGCTGCGCCAGATCCTCGATCGAGTAGATGTCGTGATGTGGCGGCGGCGAGATCAGCCCAACCCCTGGCGTGGAGTACCTGGTCTTGGCGATCCATGGGTACACCTTGTGACCGGGAAGCTGGCCGCCCTCGCCCGGCTTGGCGCCTTGGGCCATCTTGATCTGCAGGTCGTCGGCGTTGACCAGATATTCGCTCGTGACGCCGAACCTGCCGCTTGCCACCTGCTTGACGGCGGAGCGGCGCAGATCGCCATTAGGGTCACGGACGTAGCGGTCCGCGTCCTCACCGCCCTCGCCGGTGTTGGACTTGCCGCCGAGCCGGTTCATCGCGATGGCGAGCGTCTCATGCGCCTCCGCCGAGATCGAACCGTAGGACATGGCGCCGGTGGCGAAGCGCCTGACGATCTGGCTGACCGGCTCCACCTCATCGATCGGCACCGGCGGGCGCGCCGGGTCGGCCGGGGCCTCGGTTCCGCGGATCCGCAGCAGGCCGCGCAGGGTCGCCAACCGCCGCGACTGGTCATTGACCAGATCGGTGTATTGCTTGAAGATCTCGTAGCGGCGGGCCCTTGTGGCGTGCTGCAGCCTGAACACCGCCTCCGGGCTGAACAGGTGGGGCTCGCCGTCGCGCCGCCATTGGTACTCTCCGCCCGTTTCCAAACGGCGGTGCGGGCGTGTCACGCCTCCCGCGGGGAACGCGCTCGCGTGGCGGCGCGCGACCTCGCCCGCGAGCACACCGAAGTCGACGCCGCCGAGCCGGGACGTGGTGCCGGTGAAGCAGCGCTCGATCACCTCGTCGCCCAAGCCGATGGCTTCAAAGATTTGGGCGCCCGTGTAGGAGGCGACGGTGGACACGCCCATCTTGGACATGATCTTCAGCACGCCCTTGCCTAGGGCCTTGATCAGGTTAGCTTCGGCCGCGGCGGCGCTGAGCCCGTCAAGCACGCCGCGGCGGACCAGATCCGCGGCCGTCTCGATGGCCAGGTACGGGTTGACCGCGGCCGCGCCGTACCCGACGAGCAGCGCCACGTGGTGGCATTCCCTGACGTCGCCCGCCGCGACCACCACGCCGACCTGGGTGCGGGTCCGCTGCCTGATCAGATGGTGGTGTACCGCGCCCGTCAGCAGCAGTGAGGGGATCGGCGCCCACGCGGAGGGCTCCGCCCCCCGCGACCCCCCCAGCTCCGCGGGGATACTCCGGGCCGGATCGGGTCCGCCAGCGGCGGCCGCTGCGTCAGAAAGGACGATGACCCGTGCGCCGTGGGCTATCGCCTCCGACACCTCGGCGCAAATCTCGTCCAGCCGCCCGGCCAGAGCGGCGCCGCCGCCGGCGACCGGGTAGCGGCCGTCCACCACGTGCGCGGCGAAGCCGGGCAGGCTGCCGTCGTGGTTGGCGTGAATGATCTTCTCGAGATCGGCGTTGCCCATCACTGGGTACGGCAGCGCGATCCGTCGGCACGAAGCCGGGCCCGGCGACAGCAGGTTGCCCTCCGGCCCGATCGTGGTTTCGAGCGAGGTGACAAGCTCCTCACGGATGGCGTCCAGGGGCGGGTTGGTGACCTGGGCGAACAGCTGGGCGAAGTAGTCGAATACCAGGCGCGGCTTGTCGGAGAGGACCGCGACAGGGGTGTCGGTGCCCATCGAGCCGATGGGCTCGGCGCCCGCGCGGGCCATCGGGGTCAGGATGACCCGCAGCTCCTCCTCGGTGTACCCGTGCTGGCGCTGCTCTGTGACCAGCGAATCCCGCGGGGCGGGACCGCGGCCGGCGGCGGGGCCCGCGGCGCGGCCGGCGGCGGGGCCGGGCAGGTCGTCGAGGTGCACAAGCCCGGCGTGCAGCCAGTCCGCGTAGGGATGCTGGGCAGCGAGTTCGGCCTTGACCTCCTGATCTTCGATGATCCGGCCGCGGCCGGTGTCGGCGAGGAAGATCCGCCCCGGCTGCAGCCTGCCCTTGCGGACGACGGTCGCCGGGTCGATGTCGAGCACGCCCACCTCGCTGGCCAGAACCACCAGGCCGTCGTCGGTCAGCCAGTAACGGCCCGGCCGCAGGCCGTTGCGGTCCAGCACCGCACCGATCAGCGTGCCGTCGGTGAACGCCACGCAGGCGGGGCCGTCCCACGGCTCCATGAGCGTGCCGTGGAACTGATAGAAGGCCTTGCGCGCCGGATCCATCTCGGCGTGGTTCTCCCACGGCTCGGGGATCATCATCAGCACCGCGTGCGGCAACGACCGCCCGCCCATGTGCAGCAGCTCCAGGCACTCGTCGAAGCTGGCCGAGTCGCTTGCCTCGCCGTCAAGGATCGGGAACAGCCGCTCGATGCCCCGCCCGGTCGCGGAGTCCGGTATGAGGCCGGTGGACAGCATTGCCTCGCGCGCCCGCATCCAGTTGCGGTTGCCCCGGATCGTGTTGATCTCGCCGTTGTGCGCGATGTAGCGGTACGGGTGAGCGAGCGGCCAGGACGGGAACGTGTTCGTGGAGAACCGGGAGTGTACGAGCGCGAGCCCGCTGACGAAACGCCGGTCCGACAGGTCCGGGTAGAAGGGCTCGAGCTGGGGCGCGGTCAGCATCCCCTTGTAGGTGATCGTTCGCGCGGAAAGGCTGGCGAAATACGCCGCCGAGGTGTGCTCGACCCGCTTGCGCAGGCAGAACGCCCTTCTGTCCAGCTCGATCCCGCTGACGCGCCCGGCCCCGGCCCCGGCGACGAAGAGCTGCGCCAGATGGGGCATCATCGCGCGCGCGGCGGCGCCGCAAAACGACGGCTCGTGCGGCACGTCGCGCCAGCCGAGGACGGTCAGCCGCTCGTCGGCCGCGAGCCGCTCAATGACCTGGACGGCCGCTGCCCGCTGTGCGCCCGAGGTGGGCAGCATGGCCATACCCACCGCGTAGGCGCCGGGCTCTGGCAGGGCGAAGGGAACCTTCGCGCGGAAGAACGCGTCCGGGATCTGGGTCGCGATCCCCGCGCCGTCCCCGGTGTCAGGCTCGCTTCCCTTGGCCCCGCGGTGCTCGAGGTTGCGCAGCACGGACAGGCCCTTGGCCACGATGTCATAGCTGCGCCGGCCGGACAGATCAGCGACGAACCCGACGCCGCACGCGTCGTGCTCGTAGCGGCCGTCGTAAAGGCCCTCGGTGTTGCTGGGCATGCTGGCACGCGTCATCGAGCCTCCCGTCGTCTCGCCTGCGGATCGTTTCGATGTGCAGCCGGGACGACTTTGGCCCGCTCGTGCTGTTCAACTGAGGTTACATCACCGCGGCAGCCGTTAGGAATCTTGCTCGACCGCCGCGGCAAAGGGCCGTCAGGGCCCTGCGGGCTCCCGCGACTCCTGCCTGCCGTCCTCCGCCGTCGCGGGCGCCGGGGCCTCGTGCGCCGGGTCGGCGCCTTCCTGCGCCTGGGCGGAGGCGTCCGACGTTCCCGCGGAGGCTTCCGACGTTCCCGCGGAGGCGTCCGACGTTCCGGCGGAGACGCCGGGCGAGGCGGAGGCCGTGGCCGGCGCGGGTCTGTCGAGCTCATCCGGGCCGGTCTTGTGCCGAGTGCGGTAGAGGTAGATCACACCGCCGGCGAAGATGACGATCGCCATCCACTGGTTGACCCGCAGCCCACCGAAACTGTGCGCGAAGTCGATCCGCAACGACTCGATGAGGAACCGGCCCACGCCGTAGGCGGCGACATAGAGAGCGAACGCGCGATCACCGGTGAGCAGGAACCGGCGAGCCGCCCAGATCACGAGCAGCGCGACGCCGATGTCCCACAACGACTCGTACAGGAAGGTCGGCTGGTAGGTGGCCACGTTCTCGAACCCCGCCGCGCGGTGCTGCGGCGAGATCTCCACCGCCCAGGGCAGCGTCGAAGGCCGGCCGTAAAGCTCCTGGTTGAACCAGTTTCCCCAGCGCCCGATGGCCTGCGCGAGCGCGATGCCCGGCGCCGCGGCGCCCGCCACAGGGCCGAGGCGCACGCCCGCACGGCGGCACGCGATCCAGGCGCCGACCGCGCCAACGGAGATCGCGCCCGGGATGCCGATGCCGCCGTCCCAGATCTTGAAGATACCGGCCCAGTCCCGTCCGGCGCCGAAGTAAAGCTCGGGGTCGGTGAGCACGTGGTAGAGGCGCGCGCCGACAAGGCCGAACGGCACTGCCCACGTGGCCACGTCGAGGACCAGCCCTGGCCGGCCACCGATCGCCTTATAGCGCCGTTCCGCCACCCAAACCGCGACGACGACGCCGGCGATGATGCACAGCGCGTAGGCGCGAATCGGGATCGGCCCAAGGTGCCACACGCCCTGGGAAGGACTCGGGATGAATGCGATGGACATAGTTCCGGACGTTACCTGGTATGGCTGGCCGAATGCGCGCCGTCTGCGGCAGCCGACGCCTTTGCCAATGGTGGCGCCGCCGTTTCTCGCACCCCGCGGGCAAGCTCGGCGGCCAGCTCGGCCACCGCCGCTACCCCGGCGGCGGCGCTGCGCGCCGCGAGCAGGCGCTGCACGAAGGCAGAACCCACGATGACCCCGTCGGCGAACCCGGCCACGCGCGCCGCCTGCGCGCCGTCGCGCACGCCGAGACCGACCGCCACAGGGAGCCGCGTGCGCGCACGCACCCGGGCGACAAGCCCGGCCGCCGCCTCGCTCACCGCGTCGCGGGCGCCTGTCACGCCCATGACTGAGGCCGCGTAGACGAAGCCGCCGCATGCCGAGACGACCTTCGCGATGCGCTCGTCCGTGGAACTCGGAGCGACGAGGAACACCGGGTCGAGCCGGTGCCGGCCGGCCGCCTTCAGCCACGGCCCCGCCTCTTCCGGGGTCAGGTCGGGCGTGATCACACCCGCTCCCCCGGCGGCGGCCAACTCGCCGGCGAAGCGGTCAACCCCGTAGCGGTTCACCGGATTCCAGTAGGTCATGACGAGAACGGGCGCCCCTGCCGACGCCACAGCCGCCACGGTGGCAAGGACATCCGCGATGCGGGTCCCCCCGCTGATGGAGCGATGCACGGCCTCCTGTATGACCGGGCCGTCCAGCAGCGGATCGGTGTAGGGCAGGCCGATCTCGACGATGTCGGCACCCGCGCCGACCATCGCGCTCGCGGCGTCAATCGCGCCCTGGACGGAGGGGAATCCGGCGGGCAGGTAACCGACAAGAGCCGCCCGACGCTGCGCGGCTGCCTGCCTGAACGCCGCGGCGACCGCGGTCACGCCGACATCCCGAGCCAGCGCGCCGCCGTGTCGACGTCCTTGTCGCCCCGCCCGGACAGGTTCACGAGCAGCACACCGTCTGGCCCGAGCTCGCGGCCGACGTCCAGCGCCCCGGCGAGCGCGTGGGCCGGCTCGAGCGCGGGGATGATTCCCTCGGTCCGGCAGAGCAGCGAGAAGGCGTCCATCGCCTGCCGGTCGGTGACGGCACGGTAGCTGGCCCTGCCGGTGTCGCGCAGCCAGGCGTGCTCGGGACCGACGCCCGGATAGTCGAGACCGGCCGACACCGAGTGGGTGGCGAGCGTCTGTCCCTCGCTGTCCTGCAGCACGTAGGTGCTCATGCCGTGGATGATCCCGGCCGACCCGCCGACCAGCGTCGCCGCGTGCCGCCCGGTCGCCACGCCGTCGCCGCCTGCCTCGCAGCCGATCAGGGCGACCCCGGGATCGGGGATGAAGGCGTGGAAGGCGCCGATCGCGTTGGAGCCGCCGCCTACGCAGGCCACGACGGCGTCCGGCAGCCGGCCGGTCAGCTCAAGCACCTGGCGGCGGGCCTCGACGCCAATCACCCGCTGGAAGTCGCGGACCATGACGGGGAACGGGTGCGGGCCCATCACAGAGCCGATGCAGTAGTGCGTGCTTGCGACCGTGCTCACCCAGTCGCGGAACGCCTCGTTGATGGCGTCCTTGAGGGTCTGGCTGCCGATTCGCACCGTGACGACCTCTGCGCCGAGCATCCGCATCCGCGCGACGTTGAGCGCCTGTCGCCTGGTGTCCTGCTCGCCCATGTAGACCGTGCACTCCAGGCCGAGCAGCGCGCAGGCGGTGGCGGTCGCGACGCCGTGCTGGCCCGCGCCAGTCTCTGCGATCATCCGCCGCTTGCCCATCCGGCGGGCGAGCAACGCCTGGCCGAGCACATTGTTGATCTTGTGTGACCCGGTGTGCGCGAGATCCTCACGCTTCAGCAAGATCCGGCAGCCGCCCGCCTTCGCGGCAAACCGCGGCGCCTCGGTGAGGGGCGTCGGACGCCCGGCGTAGCTGCGAAGAAGCTGGTCAAGCTCGGCGGCGAACCGCGGGTCGGCCGTCGCGGCGCGGTAGGCGGTGGTCAGTTCGTCCAACGCCGCCATCAGCGCCTCGGGCGCGAACCGCCCGCCATAGCGCCCGAAGTGGCCGGTCGAGTCGGGCGCGCTTGCGCCGGGCCCGGTTTGCGACCATGGATCCTTAACGGCTGCCGCAGGCCGCGTGCCGTCCCGAGGTGTCACCCTCGGTCACCTCGAAGCGCCGGATGAGAGCCCACCGTCACCAGGTCGGCGACCGCGGCGCGCGGGTCCTTGCCGGTCACGAGGCTCTCGCCGACCAGGACCGCGTCCGCGCCCGCGGCGGCGTAGGCGAGCAGATCGTGCGGCCCGCGGACGCCGGACTCGGCGACCTTCACGATGCCGTCGGGGATGAGCGGGGCGATCTGCGCGAAGATCGAGCGGTCGACCTCGAGCGTCGCGAGGTTGCGCGCGTTGACCCCGATGACCTTCGCGCCCGCGGCAACGGCCCGCCTGGCCTCCTCGGCGGTGTGCACCTCGACCAGCGGCAGCAGCCCGATGGACTCCGCCCGCTCGACAAGCGAGATGAGCGCGCTCTGACCCAGGGCCGCCACGATCAGCAGCGCGACGTCGGCGCCGTAGGCACGTGCCTCCCAGAGCTGGTAGGAGCTGACGATGAAGTCCTTGCGCAGCACCGGCACGTCGACGGCGGCGCGCACCGCGGCCAGATCGTCCAGCGTTCCGCCGAACCTGCGCGGCTCGGTCAGCACGCTGATCACCCTGGCACCGCCGGCCGCGTAGTCGCAGGCCAGGCTGGCCGGATCGGCGATCGCCGCGAGACTGCCCTTGCTCGGGCTCGCCCGCTTGACCTCGGCGATGACCGCCACGTCGTCGCCGTTCAGCGCACCAAGCGCGTCACGCGCCGACGGCGCCGCGCGGGCCATCTCCTTGAGCCGGTCCAGGCTGGTGTGCTGCTGCCGCTCCGCGAGATCCGCACGAACGCTGGCCAGAATCTCGTCCAGAACGCTCACGCCGATGACGGTCCCCTCCGGTCGTTTGCCATGCGCCCCGATGCTATCGGTGCGGCCGGAGCGTTCTCACTGCGGGGGGGCGACGGCTTCGGCGGAATCGGCGGCGCGCGACAGCCCCGCCGCCCCGTAGGCGCGGCTCACCGCCGGGTGCAGCAGCACCGCGCCGACCACAATCGCGGACAGCGTGCCGCCCAGGTAGCGATCGAAGGCAAAGCGGTAGAGGCCGAAGACGATCAGGGCGGACTCAGCGCCGAGCACGACCGTGCGCGCAGTGTGCGTTCCCGTGCTTGCCAGCGTGGCAAGCGCGACGAGCACCACGACGAACGCGAGCGTGGTAAGCACAGCAGGCCCGCTCCGGCGGTTGAAGGAAAGGCTGACCGCGGCGGCGACGCCCGCCTGCGCGACCAGAAGCCGACTGACCAGGCGCACGTGCTGGCGCGCCGGCTCCGCCGCACGTGCCTGCGCGCGCCTCGGCAATCGGTTCACGTCCACCTCCGCGGTCCGCATTCAGGGTAACGCCGTCGGATCAACGCCCCCGTCAAGCGCGTCCCACGCGGTGACGTGCTCGTCCGCCGCTGCCGCCGCCGGGGGTCCGCCCGCCGCGTACCTGCCCGACATGGCAGGCCACCGCGGCCCGCGCCACGCGGCCGCCACGCCCGCGGCGAGGGTTAGCAGGCCGCCGGCCACGCAGGCGGCCCACCAGGGGAACCCGGCCATGGTCAGCCGCGGCGCGGTCGAACCCGCGGCGCCGGCCGCACCGGAGAGCGCGTGCGCCGCGGCTGTCGCCGCCACGTGCGCGTGCCCGACGGCCGCCGCGGCGCTAACGGCGGCAAGCGCGCCGAGCGCGGCAAGCGCCACGCCGGACACGCGCCTGGCGGCACCGCGCGTCGCCAGCACGGCAGCGAGGCAGGCGAGCGCGGCGAGGCCGAGCGCGTTCGCGGCGGGCGCGAGCTCATGCCCGGTCATGGTGAGGCTGGACCTCGGCATGGGGGGCGCGGGCGCGAACGACGCGCGCGCCCACGGCTGCCCGGCCGCGAGCAGCACCAGGCCGGCGCCCGCCGCGCCCGCCAGCAAGCTCAGCGCGAGCTCACGGCGCGCCACCGCGCTCCCCCGTCGTGTGGCGCTCGCCGGCGACCGCGTCGAGCTTGCCCGCGTCGAAGCAGGTGCGGTCGCCGGTGTGGCACGCGACGCCGACCTGGTCCACCTGAACAAGCACGGCGTCGCCGTCGCAGTCAAGCGCGACCGACCTGACCCATTGCTTGTGACCCGAGGTTTCGCCCTTCACCCAGTACTCACCGCGGCTGCGCGACCAGTACGTGCAGCGCCCGGTGGTGAGGGTCCGGCGGAGCGCCTCGTCGTCCATCCAGGCCACCATCAGCACCTCGCCGGTGTCGTACTGTTGCGCGACGGCTGGAAAAAGGCCGTCCTCGTTGCGCTTGAGCCTCGCGGCAATCTGCGGATCCAGCGTCACGGCTCCATTTTGGCAGTGTCGCCCGCGCGCAGGGCGCAAAGGGCGCCCGCGCACGGGCGACAGTGCCCGCCTGGGCGTCGTGTAGCCAAAGAAGACTCCCCTTTGAGACCACTAGGATCGGCATGTGAATTTCGCCCGAAATGAGCGGCACGCGTTAGCCGCGCTCCTTGGTGAGAAGGGGCCAGACGCGCCCACGCTCTGCGCAGGCTGGACCACCAAAGACCTCGCCGCGCACCTGGTCACGCGTGAGCACAGGCCAGACGCCGCGGTTGGCATTGTCATCCGCCCACTCGCCGCCTACACCGCCAGCGTGCAGCGCAGGATCGGCGCGCAGCACAGCTACGCGGAGCTGGTCGAAATGATCCGGCGCGGCCCGCCGCGGCTGTCGATCTTCGCGCTGCCTGGCGTGGACGCCGCCGCCAACGCCGTCGAGTATTTCGTGCACCACGAGGATGTGCGCCGCGGGTCGCCCGGCTGGCAGGCGCGGGAACTCGGCACGGCCGTGGATGACATGCTGTGGCGCAGGCTCGGCGTGTCGAGGTTCCTGCTGCGCAGCGCGCCGTGCGGGGTCGCGCTGCAGCGAGAAGGGCGGCCCGGCACGCAGCCGATCGTCGCCAAACGTGGCACGCCGACCGTCACGGTCACCGGCGCTCCCGCCGAGCTCACCCTGTGGGCGTTCGGCCGGACCTCGGCAGCCCTGGTGAACATGGACGGCGACGCCGACGCGGTCGCGCGGCTTGGCCGGGCCACGTGGGGCCTGTGACCGCCCTCTCGCGGCAAGGCATCGGCGGCCCCAGCGCGAGTGGTCTGACCCAGGAGCCTGGCACCCGTCGCGCCGTCCTGCAACCGCCGTCACCGCCGCGAGGCCCGGGGCTGTCTTTCATGATCGCGGCACCGCGGCCCTTCTTTCCGCCAGACCACTAGATCGCCTTGATGATCTTGCTGAGCAGGGCCGAGGTGGCGTGGGGGCGCTCTGCGCTGGCGCTGAGCTGGTTCATGACCTCCATGTACCGGTCGACATCCTCGCGCCGGTCCAGGTAGACGGCGCTGGTGAGCTGTTCGAGGTAGACCACGTCAGGCAGATCGGCTTCGGCGAACCGCACGATGCTGAACGCGCCCCCGGCCGCGGCGTGCCCGCCGTGCCTGAACGGCATGACCTGCAGCACGATGTTCGCCAGCTCGCTCATCTCGACCAGATGTTCGAGCTGTCCGCGCATCACATCAGCGCCGCCGATTGGCCGCCGCAACGCGGCCTCGTCCACCACCAGCCACATCGTTGGCGGCTCTGGCGCGGTCAGCACCTCCTGGCGTGCTCGGCGCAGGCTCACCCGGCGTTCGATTTCCCGCTTCGAGGCGGGGGCGTGCCCGAGCACGGTGACGGCGCGGGCATAGTCCTCGGTCTGCAGCAGGCCGGGCACAAACTGGATCTCATAGGACCGGATGAGCGAAGCCGCCTGCTCGAGCCCGACGTAGATTTCAAACCAGTCCGGCAGGATGTCGTTGTACTCGGCCCACCAGCCCTGCACGTTCGCACGCGCGGCGAGCGCCTCGAGCGCGGCCCGCTCCTGCTTGGCGACCCCGTACAGGGCAAGCAGGTCGGCCACGTCGCGCTCCTTGAAGCTGACCCGCCCGTGCTCGAGGCGGCTGATCTTGGAGCGCGAGGCCCGGATCTCGTAGCCTGCCTCCTCGCGGCTAATTCCGCCGGCCTCACGCAGGCGGCGCAACTGCGCGCCCAGAAGCATGCGCAACACCGTGGGCCCGCCCCTGGGCATGGCAAGAATTCGCTCCACAGGCAAGTCGCCGACGGACGGACCGGCGCTCATGCTGGCTCCCGGAGCATTTCGGTTCGCTGCGGGGCGCACAGCGCACCTTATCACCGCTCGCGGCCTGGCAGGGGCCACAGGCCGTTACCGGCCGAATGCACGTGCATTGGCCCTTGCAACCGTCGTGTGCATACGGAAGTATTTGCCCCTGGGACGAATCGGGACTGTGCGGATGACCGGGATGGGATCTTGCGCGGATGGGGACGACAGCGCCTGAGGCTCGGATGACCGCCGCGAGTTTGCGCGGCGCCGGGTGCCTGGAATGGCTGCGGCCCGCTATGGAGACGGCCGCTCCGGCGCACATGTACTGGCCATCGGCGGGCTGGACGCGCTCGGCACGCGTCGCCACCCGCACACCCGGTCCCGAACCCGGAGCTGTCAAGGCGGCAAGGGACTTCGCCGGCTCGACGTTGCGCCGCTGGGGGATGGCTGACCTGGAGGTCGATGTCGGCGTGGTGGTGTCCGAGCTGCTGACCAACGCGCTTCGGCACGCTCTGCCCCGCCAGTCTGAGCAGCTCGGCGCGTCGCCGATCCGGCTCGGGCTGCTCTACCCGGGGCCATGCGTCCTGTGCGCGGTCGCCGACCCGAGCGACCAGGTGCCCGTGGTGAAGACGCCCGATTACCTCGCGGAGACGGGACGCGGCCTGCACGTCGTCGCCTCGCTGTGCCATCGGTGGGGCTGGACGGCCCCCTGCCACACCGGCAAGGTCGTCTGGGCGACGTTCCAGCCGCCGGCGGGTCAAATGTAAGCTCAGCGCACGGGATGCCCGGCGGCGCGGAGGGCGTCCTTGACGGTGCCGATCTTTAGCTGGCCGAAGTGGAACACGCTCGCGGCGAGCACCGCGTCCGCGCCGGCCGCCACCGCGGGCGCGAAGTGCGCGAGCTCGCCGGCTCCACCGCTTGCGATCACCGGCACACCGACCGCCGCCCGCACGGCGCGGATCATTTCCAGGTCGTAGCCCGCCTTCGTGCCGTCGGCATCCATCGAGTTCAGCAGGATCTCCCCCGCGCCGAGGCCCGCCGCGCGGGCCGCCCACTCGACCGCGTCGATGCCGGTGCCGCGCCGGCCGCCGTGCGTGGTGACCTCGAAACCGGTGCGCGGGCCGGCCGCGCGGCGGGCATCAATCGACAGCACAACGCACTGCGAGCCGAATCTGGCGGCGGCCTCGCCGAGCAGGCCGGGCCGGGCGACGGCCGCGGTGTTGAGCGCCACCTTGTCGGCGCCCGCGCGCAGGAGACGGTCCACATCGGCGGTGCTGCGCACCCCTCCACCCACGGTCAGCGGGATGAAGACCTCTCCCGCCGTGGCGGCGACCACGTCGTACATGGTGTCCCTGCCGCCGCTCGACGCGGTGATGTCAAGGAACACCAGCTCGTCTGCGCCCTCCTCGCCATAGGCGCCAGCCAGCTCCACGGGATCGCCCGCGTCGCGCAAGCCGCGGAAGTTGACCCCTTTCACCACCCGTCCCCCGGCGACGTCGAGACAGGCAATCACCCGAACCGCGACGGTCATGCGAACGCCTGCGGAGGTGAGTCGGGAAGCAGCCGGCTCGCGCCGCTGCCGCCCTGCCGGTAGGCGACGGCCTCGACCTCGACCAGCATCCGCGGATCGACCAGGCGTGACACCTCCACCATCGTGGTCGCTGGCCTGGACGCGCCGAACGCTTCGCCGTGCGCGCGGCCGTATTCCTGCCACCGGGTGATGTCGGTGACAAAGATCCGGGTGCGCACGACGTCGGCGATCTCGAAACCGAGCCGGTCGAGCGCGGTGGAGACGTTGGCGATCGCCTGCACCGTCTGGTGATACGCGTCGCCCTCATGGACGAGCTTTCCGTCCAGGACCGACGTGCATCCGCTGACGAACACGTACTCGCCCGCGGCGACGGCGCGGCTGTAGCCGACCACCGGCTCCCATGGTGTCCCCGACGAGATCCGTTGTGCTGTCATCCGGCCACTGCCTCCAGCGCTTGAGTGAGGGTGAAGGCGCCGGCGTACAGGGCCTTGCCCACAATGGCGCCCTCCACCCCGAGCGGGGTGAGAGCGGCGATCGCGCGCAGATCATCCAGGTTTGCCACGCCACCGCTGGCGATCACGGGCCGCGGGGTGGCGCCGGTCACCTCGCGCAGCAGCTCCAGGTTGGGCCCGCGCATCGTGCCGTCCCTGGTCACGTCCGTGACGACATATCGCGGGCACCCGTCGCTCTCCAACCGGCGCAGAACGTCGCGCAGGCTGCCGCCCTCGGAGGTCCAGCCTCGCGCCGCCAGCCGCGAGCCACGGACATCAAGGCCGACGGCAATCCTGTCGCCGTGCCTCGCGATGATCTTGGCGACCCAGCCCGGGTTCTCCAGCGCCGCAGTCCCGATGTTGACCCGCGAGCAGCCGGTGGCGAGCGCGGCGGCGAGCGAGTCGTCGTCGCGGATTCCGCCGGAAAGCTCGACATCGACGTCGAGCTTTCCCACCACGTCGGCGATCATTTCGTGATTGGCGCGGCGGCCGAACGCGGCGTCGAGGTCAACCAGGTGGATCCAGGTCGCGCCGCCGCGCTGCCAGGTGAGCGCGGCCTGCAGGGGATCACCATAGGAGGTGGCGGTGCCGGCCACGCCCTGAACGAGCCGGACCGCCCGGCCATCGGACACGTCCACCGCGGGCAGCAGGGTCAGCGCCATGCTCAGAGGTTCTCTAGCCAGTTGCGGAGCAGCGCGGCGCCCGCGTCGCCTGACTTCTCTGGGTGAAACTGGGTCGCCGCGAGCGCCCCGTCCTCCACCGCGGCGACGAAACGCTGCCCGTGTTCAGCCCACGAGACCCGTGGTGGCGCCGCGGCCGTGGGCCGCACCGGCGATGACCCGCCGTCGCGGCCCCAGCGGCGCACCGCGTATGAGTGCACGAAATAGAACATCGCGCCCGCGTCGATCCCGGCGAAGAGCACCGAGCCGCGGGCTGGGTCCACAGTGTTCCAGCCCATGTGCGGCAGCACGGGCGCGTCGAGCCGCTCGACGGTTCCCGGCCAGTGGCCGCAGCCGTCTGTGATCATGCCGTGCTCGGCGCCGGTGCTGAAGAGGATCTGCATCCCGACGCAGATGCCGAGAACGGGCCGGGTGGCGGCCAGACGTTTCGCGATCAGCTCGTCGCCGCCCGTTTCGCGCAGCCCGGCCATGCACGCGGCGAAGGCGCCCACGCCGGGCACGACGAGCCCGCCCGCGTTCAGCGCCACGTCGTGCTCGGCGGTCACCTCGGCATCCGCGCCGGCTCTCGCCAGAGCGCGGCAGGCGGACCGGAGGTTGCCCGACCCGTAGTCGAGGACGGCGACCGTCGGCCGGCTGGGCCGGCTCACAGCACGCCCTTGGTGCTCGGCACTCCGGCGCTCGCGTCGGCCGCCGCCGCGTCACGCAGGGCGCGGGCGACCGCCTTGAACTGCGCTTCGACGATGTGATGCGGGTTGCGCCCGGCCAGCACGCGCACGTGCAGGCAGATCGCCGCGCTGAAGGCGAGCGACTCGAATATGTGCCTGGTCAGGGTCGTGTCATAGGTGCCGATCAGCGGCGCCATTCCGGCCGGCTCGTCGTGTACGACGTACGGCCGCCCGGACAGGTCCACCGCCGCCTGCGCCAGCGCCTCATCGAGCGGCACGAGCGCGTCGCCGAAGCGGCGTATCCCCGCCTTGTCGTCGAGCGCCATGCGCAGCGCCTGGCCGAGGACGATCGCGGTGTCCTCGACCGTGTGGTGCGCGTCGACCTCGGTGTCGCCGCTCGCGCGCACCGCCAAATCCAGGCCGCCGTGCTTGCCCAACTGCGCGAGCATGTGATCAAAGAACGGCACCCCCGTGGAGATGTCGCAGCGCCCGGCGCCATCCAGATCAAGCTCCGCCGTGACCCGCGTCTCCTTGGTGACCCGCTCTGCGCGCCCCGTCCTGCTCATACCCCGCCTCCGCCTCTCGCCATGACATCGCTGAGCGCGCGCCGGAAGCGCGCCATCTCGGCCGGGGTGCCGATGCTCACGCGCAGCCAGCCCGCCGGTCCCACTTCACGCACAAGCACGCCGTGATCGAGCAGGCCTTGCCAGACGGCGCGCCGGTCGGCGAATTCGCCGAACAGCACGAAGTTGGCATCGGAGTCGGCCGCCGCCAATCCGCGGCCGCGCAGCCAGGCCACCGTCGCGTCACGCTCCATCCGCAACGCCGCCACCGCCTCGAGCAGCTCACCGGCGTTCACCAGCGCTGCGCGGGCGACGGCCTGGGTGACAGCCGACAGGTGGTAGGGCAGCCGGACAAGCAGCAGCGCATCGATCACCGCCGGGTCCGCGGCCAGGTAGCCGAGCCGCACGCCCGCCATCGCGAACGCTTTGGACATGGTTCGCGTGACCACAAGCCGCTGGTGGCCGGGCAGCAGCGTCAGCGCGCCGACCGTGTCATCCCGCGCGAACTCCGCGTACGCCTCGTCGACCACGACCATGCCGGGCGCCACGTCACACACCGCCTCGATCACCTTAACCGGCAGCGCGGCGCCGGTGGGGTTGTTCGGTGAGGTCAGGAAGACGAGGTCCGGCCGAAGGCCGCGGACCGCGGCGACCGCGCGGTCCGCGGACAGCGCGAAGTCCTCGCCGCGGCCTTCGCCGACCCACGTGGTGCCCGTCGTCCGCGCGATGATGGGGTGCATCGAGTAGGACGGCTCGAACCCGAGCGCTACCCGGCGCGGCCCGCCGAACGCCTGCAGAAGCTGCTGTATGACCTCGTTGGAGCCGTTGGCCGCCCACACGTGGCGGCTGGTCAGGCCGTGCCCGAGATAGTCGGCAAGATCTTTGCGCAGCTCGGCGGCGTCGCGGTCGGGGTAGCGGTTGAGCGTCGCCGCGGCCTCGGCGACGGCCGCGCTGATCGCGGCGATCAGCCGTGCCGACGGCGGGTACGGGTTCTCGTTGGTATTGAGCCGAACGGCTGCCGCGAGCTGCGGCGCGCCGTAGGGTTCGCGCCCACGCAGGTCAGCGCGGATGGGCAGGGTCATCGCAGCCTCGCCTGGACCGCCGCGACGTGCGCGGTGAGGTCCTCGGCGCCGCCGAGCGCGCCAATGTGGCCCGCGACGTCGGCCAGCGCGCGTGCGCCGCATTCGACGACGTGGATGCCGCGAAGGAAGGACAGGACAGAAAGCCCGGCCGTGTGCCGTGCCGTGCCGCCGGTGGGCAGCACGTGGTTGGAACCGGCCAGGTAATCGCCGAGCGAGACGGGCGCGTAGGCGCCCACGAAGACCGCGCCGGCGTTGCGCACCCGCGCGGCGTCCCGCGCGGCATGCTCGGTCTGCATCTCGAGGTGCTCTGGCGCCCAGGCGTCGGTGACCATGAGCGCGGCGGCGATGTCGTCCACGAGCACCTGCGCGGACTGCCCGCGCAGCGCCGCCTCGACCCGCTTGCGGTGGGTCGCCGCTTCGACCTGGCGAGCCAGTTCGGCCTCGACCCGGTCGGCAAGCTCGTGATCGGGGGTGACGTGCAGGCAGGCGGCGAGCTCGTCATGTTCGGCCTGGGCGATCAGGTCCGCCGCGACAAGCACGGGGTCAGCCGTGTGGTCGGCGATGATCGCGATCTCCGTGGGGCCGGCCTCGGCGTCGACGCCGATGCGGCCGCGCAGCAGCCGTTTCGCCGCGGCCACGTAGACGTTGCCGGGCCCGGTCACCATGTCGGCGGCGGCGCAGTCGGCAGTGCCATAGGCGAACATGGCGATCGCCTGCGCGCCGCCGACGGCATGCACTTCGGTCACGCCGAGCAGCGCGCAGGCGGCGAGGATCGCCGGATGCGGCAGGCCGTCGTGCTCGCGACGGGGCGGCGACGCGACGGCGACCGATCCGACGCCTGCCACCTGCGCGGGGACGACGTTCATGACGACCGATGAGGGGTAGCTGACGGAACCGCCCGGCACGTACAGGCCAACCCGCCCGACCGGCACATAGCGCTCGGTGACCGTAGCGCCGTTGGCGACGCGCGTGACGCTGTCCGACGGCAGCTGCGCCTCGTGGACGGCCCTTGTCCGCCTGATCGCCTCGTCGAGCGCCGCGCGCACGGCCGCGTCAAGCCCGCGGAGCGCCTGCGCGAGCGCGGCGGCGGGCACCGCGGTGGACGGGGCGTCAACGCCATCGAGCCGCGCCGTCAGCTCGCGGATCGCGACCGCGCCGCGCTGACGGACGTCCTCGCAAATGGGCCGGACCGCCTCCATCGCCGTGGCGACGTCAAGCGCGGCCCGCGGCAGCACCGCCGCCAGCTTTTCCCTGCTCAGATCGGCGCGCGGCAACCCGCGCAAGTCAACTCGGGAAATCACCCCCCAATTTTAGGGGTCGCCGGATGGCGCCGGTTCGCCGCGCTGGCCGGCCACCAGCTCGGCGAGCGTGACAATCAGCGCCGCCGTGAGCGGCCAGATCACCAGCGCGGCGTGGGCGCGAAGAACCAGTGGCGCGTGCAGGACCGCGCCTTTTGGGCTGAGCAGCAACGCGCTGCGGAACGACGCGAGCCCAACGTTTCTGCCGACCCACCACTGGACGAATGACGCGCCGAGCCCGCCGACGACCAGGCCGACCGTGGCGGAACCGTGCCTGCGGACCGCCGTGAGGTACCCGGCGAGCCCGGTGACCACCCCGGCGAGGACGCCGACGATGCAGAACCAGCCGTCGGCGGCGATGAACGCCTTCGTCTCCGGGCTCACCACCTGCGCCACACCGCGCCCGGTGATCACCACGGCCGCCCGCGGCGCGATCTCGGCCCAGGCGAGCCCACCCGGCACGCCGAGCAGGGCAGCCACGACCGTGATCACGGCGAGGATCGCCAGCGGGTGCGGTGAGGGGCGGCCCTGACGACGGCCGACGGCGAGCGTGTCTGGTTGAGCCATGCTGTGGTGAAGCGTATTGGATTCCCGCGCCGGCCGGAGTCGCGAACGGTGTCACGGGTGGCAGGCAGGCACGAGCACCCCGCGCGTGAGCAGCTTGTCGAGGACCGCCTGTCCGTGCTTGGCGCCGACGGCCTCGAACAGCCGCGCGGGGTCGAAGGCCTGGCCCGACAGCCCCGGGTCGAGCAACTCGGCGACGGCGGCGGGGATCGAGGCACGCGCGCGGCTGCGCACCTGTGTGCAGATGACCTTGCCGTTGCTACTGAACAGATCCATCTCGGCCAGGTTGAACCGGAAGGCGGTCGCTTCAGGCGACCTTTCGAGCCGGGCATCCCCGGTGCGGCGGCGGTTCACTTGCGCGGCGAACTCCCGGTATATGCGGTGAACCTCGGACCGCTGTTCATCGGTCATCGCCGGATCGACGTTGCTGAAGTGATTCAAGGCGTACTGCGCCTGCCCGGACACCGGCTCGCGCCGTGCGCCGGCTCCCACCGGAATGAGGCCGAATTTCACCGGCTCGCGGCCGACCGTGGAGGACTTGGTCGCCTCGAAGGGGAACACGGGCCCGGGGGCCGGGCTTTTGTGCCGGACGGCCGATCCCCGCATGCCCGAGACGCCGGGAACGCCGCCCGGGTCCCAGGTTCCTTCGATGGCCTGCCGGCTGAGCGCAAGCAGCGGAAACTCCCCGTCGAAACGGACGACGGCGTCAACGTCTCGGTGCCGCAGCAGCAGGATTCGATCTCGGTCGTGTCCATCAAGCTCAGCGTCGGTCCGCCGAGTACCACCTTGACCTGCGGCCTCGCCGCCTTCAGGTGGGAGGCGAGCAACAGGCTTGGCACAAGCTGCGGCCCCATCGGAACCGATATCCCGACCAGGAGGGTCTGCGCGCAAAGCCGCTCGGCGATGTGGGCACGCTGATAGAACCGCTCGTACACCTCCGTGACGCGTGGGTCCAGACCGCCCGCCTCCAGCCAGCTGTCGCCGGGGTCGACGGAGAACTGCTTGGCCAGTATCTCCAAGGTGTAGGCGTAGGCGTTCTCCATGCAGAATCGGTCGGTGCCGATCCAGTGACGGCCGTGCTCGTCGAAGAACGCGGCCTTGTTGCGGCGCGCCCAACGGGCCAGCGCCGCGATCGTGGAGTCCTCGCTTCGATGAGCGGCGGAAATATCAGGGTGACCGCGCTTGTCATGCATCCTCCAGCTACAGCGGGCCGGCGGGGGCAGGTCGGGCATTTCCATAGGGCT